>ENA-UPXM01002293-UPXM01002293.1-activated-sludge-metagenome-genome-assembly--contig:-NODE-2293-length-22725-cov-16.759462_pt1 | contig 22725 bp, 21 predicted proteins | sample MGYA00238178_ERZ772708 | MGnify/ENA primary metagenome ERZ772708 (study PRJEB29002, sample SAMN05720212) | activated sludge metagenome | isolation source: anaerobic digester from wastewater... | reverse complement strand
CTTACCTGATATATTGGAAGAAGAACAGCAGCAACTAAGAATCCTACCATTAACGCAAGACCTATAATTAATACTGGTTCGATAATACTTGATAATGAATTAACAAAAACATCTGTCTCCCTCTTGTAGAATTTTACTACATTATCAAGAGATGTGTCAAGTTTTCCAGTCTTTTCTCCTACACTAATCATTTGAATAAATAAGGGAGAAAAAATATTCGGCCTATCTTCTAATGCAGAAGTTATACTTTCTCCTTTTACAACTTTCTTCTGAGCAGCTAATATGGCATCTCTATAAACACTATTATCTATTAATCCAGCAACAACTTCCAGGGCTTCGTTAACTGTTATACCAGCGGCAATAAGAGTAGAAAAATTCTCTGCAAAACGTGACAAGTAAAGACCTTTTAAAAAACCTCCTATAATCGGCATATTTATAGTTAATCTATCAAACAATTCTTTGCCTGTTTTTGTTTTTAAAAAATTAGTAATAAGTATCACCCCTCCAACTAAAACTAATAAAATTATATACCAATAATTAACAAAAAAGTCAGATATTGCAATAATAATCTGCGTTGCGATAGGAAGTTCTTGTCCGGCACTTCGAAGAACTTCGACTAAACCAGGAATAACAAATATCATTATAACTGCGAAAATTAAAATAAATATAACTAAAATCACTGCCGGATAAACCATCGCTCCTGAAACCTTTGACTTTATTTCATTTTCATTCTCCAAATGATCTGCAACCTTCTCTAAGATACTTGGTAAATTACCAGAAACCTCTCCCGATTTAACTATATTTACATAAAAAGTAGAAAATATTTTAGGATATTTACTTAGGGCCTTTGAAAGGCTAGTTCCCTCTCTAACATCTCTTGAGATTTTATATATTTTATTTTTAAACGAAGCTTTTTTTGTTTGGTCACCCAATGCCTCTATGGCATCTGCAAGAGGAACACTTGATGCTAACATAATGGCTAATTGTCTAGAAAAAACTGCAACATCTGTTGGAGATATCTTCTCAAAAAAAGTAATTTCTTGTTTCATTACGTCTTTACCAGTCTTTTCCCCTTCCTCTACAACTTCTATAGGAAAAAGATTTTCTCCTGCCAAAAAATCCAAAACAGCATCTTTAGATCTTGCTTCCATAATTCCTTTTATTTTCTTCCCGCTAATGTCTTTTGCTTGATAAGAATATTTCATATTATTTTTTTAAGTTCTTTTGGATTATTAGAGAACTTTAATCCTTTTTCAATGCTTATTTTACCACTTTTAATTAATTCTGCCAATGATCTATTTAAAGATATCATACCTGCTTCAATAGAAGTATCTATAATTAAAGGAATTTCATATATCTTATTCTCTCTTATAACATTCGCTATAGCTGGATTATTAAAAAGTATTTCACACGCAGGAACAACACCATTACTGTCGCTATCTATTAATCTTTGGGAAATTACACCAACAAGAGAAGCGGCTAGCTGCGCTCTTATTTGAGATTGTTGAGATCCCTCAAAACTATCTACAATCCTATGAATTGTTTGAGCCGCTGAATTAGTATGTAGTGTTGCAAAAACTAAATGACCTGTTTCAGCAGCAGTAACTGCCGCCGCTATAGTTTCAGGATCTCTCATTTCCCCAACCATAATAATATCTGGATCTTCACGAAGAGAAGATCTAATCGCTCTCGCAAAAGATTTTGTATCCATTCCAAGCTCTCTTTGGCTAATAAGAGATTTGGATTTTTTAAAAACATACTCAATCGGATCTTCTATTGTGATAATATGGGAAGGTCTAGTATGGTTAATTTCTTCTATCATCGCTGCTAAAGTTGAACTCTTGCCATGGCTTGAAGGTCCAACCACCAGAATAAGCCCTTGAGAATAATTAAGGAATTTACAAATTCTAGATGGCAAATTTAATTCTTCAATTGTCTTAATTTTTTGAGGTATCATTCTTAAAGAAGCACTGACTGCTCCCATTTGAAAAAAAACATTAACTCTAAATCTTGCTCTTCCTTCAAAATTATAAGAAAAATCAACTTCTTTTTCTTTTAAAAATTCTTCTATTTGTTCTTCTGTCATCAAAGAAAATATAATATTTTTACAATCTTCTGCACTAATAATATTTTCTTTTTCCCAAAAAACTAATTTTCTATTTATTCTAAATACAGGAAAATAACCTTCTGAAAAATGAATATCTGAAGCATTATTTTTAATCGCAGTATCAAGTATATTTTTTAAATATAAATTATGATTCATTTTCGTAATTTTTTTGTTCTTCTGTATTTCTAAAAACTTCTTCCATTGTAATTACTCCTTCTAACGCTTTCATTATAGCATCTTGTCTCATTGTTACCATCCCTTGTCTTTTGGATTCTTTTGCTATCTCAACTACTGAAGGATTTTCTAATATTACTTTTTCCAATCCACTTGTCATTCTTAAAATTTCAAAAACTCCTATTCTTCCTTTCTCTCCCTTCATATTACACTTAGGACATCCTTTTGCTTTGTAAATAAAAATTTCTTTAGGCATCGGGAAAACTTTTTTGACCTTTTCTGGTAAGGATTCCATATGTTCAATTATTATATTCTCTACTTCTTTACTCGGCCTTACCTTCTCCTTACAATGAGGACATAATTTTTGGACTAGCCTTTGAGCAATTATAATATTTAATGTTGATGGCAAAAGAAAAGACTTGACTTTCATATCAATCAACCTAGAAACTGTGCTAATAGCATTATTAGTATGAAGTGTTGATAAAACAATATGACCAGTTAATGCGGCATGTGTTACAAGAGAAGCAGACTCTTCGTCTCTTATTTCTCCAACCATAATAATGTCTGGGTCTTGCCTTACTATGGATCTTAATCCTTGACTAAAGTCATATCCAATCTCAGGTCTTACTTGAGATTGATTAACTCCATCAATAAAATACTCTATAGGATCCTCCAATGTAACTATATTAACATCAGGATTATTTAATTCTTTTAAAATTGAATATAGGGTTGTTGTTTTTCCAGATCCAGTTGGACCAGTTGCCAATATCAAACCAAAAGGATCCTTAATAGCCTCTTTTATTATTTCTAGATTAACATCAGAAAGTCCTATTTCTTCATATGTTTTCAAATTCTCATATGGATCAAGAACCCTGATAACAACTTTCTCTCCTAATTTAGTAGGAAAGGTTGAAACTCTAAAATCAACTGACCTATTATCTATTTTAGCTGAAAATCTACCATCTTGAGGCACTCTTGTTTCATCTATTCTTAAATTTGAAATAATTTTAATTCTAGCAACGATGGAACTATGCGTGTATATAGGTAAAAATAAAGAAGAATAAAGCTTTCCATCCAGTCTAAAACGAACTCTTAATTGTTTTTCTTCTGGTTCAATATGAATATCAGATGAAGATCCTTCTACTGCGTGTCTTAAAATGACAGCAACCATTTTAATAATTGGGGCATCTTCTGATAATTTTTCTTTTTTTTGTTTATCAGTTATATTAGAAAAATCTACACCGCTATCACCGGCACTCAACTCTTCTTCTAAATTACTTAATGCTTCACCTACTTCCTCCGTGATATTTCTATATTGTCTTAATAAATTCTCAAAAGAACTTTCATTAATTATATATGGTTGATATTTTATTTTGTTTTGTTTTGATAAAAAGTTTAAGGCCTCTTTTGCTTTGATATCTTCAGGATTAACCATTCCAACATCTAAAACACCTTTATTAATACCAAGTGGTATTATTTTATAAAAACGTGCAGAATCTTCTGGTATCATTGAAAGAACATCACTAGGTACTTGAAGTACATCTATTTTTTCAAAATAAGGAATTTTGTAAATTTCCTCTTTTAGCGATAAAATTCCACTTTCATCTAATAATTTAGACTTTAATAAAAAACTTTCTTCACTTCCTTTGAAGTTTTTAAAAGAATTCCTTATTTCTTCAGCTTCATCTTCCTTTAAGTTATTATTTTCTATAAATTTATTAATTAATTCCATACTTTTTATTGATTTACAACAAACGGATTTTTATTATTATTAATTAGAAATGGACTAATATTTCCTACAGGAATTGGATTGAAAATAGCTGGATTAGGAGTAAATACTAATTTATTAAAATCTTCTGAATTCAAAAAATTAACAATTTTTTCTATTTCTTGTTGTTGATTATATAAATTATCATATTTAAAATTTGATGAATATTCCTCCTCTAAATAAAAATTTAAGAAAACAAACCACAAAACAATAACCAAAATTAGAATAAAAATTATTGGCTTAAATTTTTTAATCAATGATTTAATATCGGTATTTTTTTCTTTTTCAAAATTTAATTCCATTTTTTTAATATGAATAATAATCTATTGATAATTTAAATAAAAGGTCATTAGTAATTTCTTGATTTGAATTATGATTTTTGTCTATACTAATGCTCTCAATTGATCCTATCCTAGAGCTCTTTTCAATAGCTGAAATGAAGTTCTTAAAAGCAAAATAATTTCCTTCCAATGAGAGCTCAAATCTTGTTTTATTAACAGGTCCAATTAATTCACTTTTATATAGCTCTTCTGAGTTTGCTATAATTACTGGCCTACTAACGTAAATATCTGAGACAATTAATCCACTCTCAAGAGCTTTCGTTCTTAAAAAATCCTTGACTATAGAACTAAAGAAGGGAGAACTATCAAAATTTTGCTCTAATATATTTTTTTTACTACCCCATTTAGCATTATTTAAATCTTCCAAATTTTTATTAACAATATCATAATAATTTTTGATAAATTCTTCATCAGTTGAAAGATTTTTAATTTTTTTATTTTTTTCCTTTAATAAATTATATTCAGGAAAAACAAAAAAATAATTAATAAGAAATATAATTATAACGCCTAATATATAAAATATTAAATTGATTTCTTGTTTTTTCATTTAATTTATTTAATCAATTCTTCTGAAAAATAAAAAGTTAAATTAAACTGTGTTTTTCCATCGATGGCAATATCAACATCCGAAATTTCATATTCTTTTATTTTTTCTTGAATTCCCAAAATTGCAATTTGTTCCATTAGTTTTACAACATTATCAGTCACCCCTCTAGCCATTGCTTTATTATAAGAAAAATCTAAATTAATGTTATAAGATATTCCTGGATGCGCCCAAGACTCAAAGAAATTTAAAAAATTAGAAGCATTTTTTTTATTCTCTAAAAGAATCATATAGTCATTGACGTATTTTATAGCATTAGATACCTCAATCATTTTATTTTCATAATCATCATCTTTAAATTTTTCAATATATTGATTTAACTCTTCAATTTCTTTTTCTTTTTGAGGCAAAGAAACAAAAGAAATAAACAAGTAGAAAGAAATACTGAAAATTAATATAATTACTATTAAAGATGATATAATAACGTTACTTTTATTTTCCATTTAAATTATTTATCAAAATTTTTTAAAGCTTCTCCTAACGCGATTGCATAATTAGCATTAATATCAACCATTCTCTCTTCAAGCTCTTTTGGATAATTAATTCTATCAAAGGGCCTTCCTAACTCTAAAATAATTTTATTATGACGATTACTGTTAATTTTATCATTTAAATAGTCTAAAAATCCAGACATCAAAGATGTCCCACCAGAAAATATAATTTTGGGAACAACAATTTTTTCTTTTTTTTCAAATTCACTTATAACTCTTCCAATTTTTTCTGATATTTCTGAAACAATTGGTTCAAGAATATCAAAACCTGAAAAGTTTTCAAAATTTGTTAGTCCGTATTTTCTTTTAAGTTTTTCAGCAATAGAAGTTTCAACTTCTAACGCCTCAACGATTTTTTCTGTTAAGTTTTTCCCCGCTAAGTCAAAACTAAAACTCATCACCATGCAACCATTCTTTATTAAGCTAATATTAGTACTTTGAAATCCTATTTCCACCAAGCAAACATTCTCATCACTGCTAATATCAAAAGACCTTTTAAGAGATATTGCTTCTGGCTCAACAGCAGAAAGTTTTAACCCAATATTTTCAGCTATTTTTTGATAGTTATTTATTGTATTCTTCGATACAGCCATAACTAAAACATTATTAATATCTTTTTCTGATATTTTATTTTCCATTGATTGCCAATCTAAAACAATATCTGATAATGGTAATGGAATGTATTTTCTCGCCTCAAAATAGATTGCACTATCTATTTCTTTTTTTGACATCGGGGGCATTTCAAAAGTAGCAAAAAAAGTTGAAAAATCTGGCAAAGAAAACACAACAAAATTACTTTTAAATTTAGCCTCTTTAAGCAACTCGTTCAACGCTTTTGAAATATTCTCAACATCTGGATTGAAGTCTTTTTTATTAAAAGATCTAAAGAAATATTCACAAGCAAAATCTAAATCAATTTCCCCATAGTTTTCAAGAAGAAACTGCTTATTTTTTTTAGAAATTTCCACAGCTTTTATAACCTTCGTCCCTATGTCTATGCCTAATCCTATTGATCTTTTCTTGTTCATAAAAAACATATTATATTAATTTTACTCACTAAAAACTAAAAATTATTTATCTTATTTAATTATATCAACTATTAAAAACTTGGCAAGTGATTGACGTCTACGGCATCGCTCTTAATGGTAAAACTCCAAATGAGATGCTATATTATACACAAAAAAGAAGCCAACTTAATTAATCTGCCCAATATATTTGCTTAAAACATTTTTAATATAATAGAAATGAAAAAAATACTTGATATACTGTTTCCTAAAATATGTATAAATTGCAACAAAGAGGGGTCTTTCTTGTGCGATGACTGCCTCTCTTTAATAGAAGTAAATCATTTTCAGTATTGTCTTTGTGAAAAATTAGAAAAAAAGAATAAATGTAATTGTTGCAAAAAAAGAAACTTGGATAAAGTTTTCTCGGCAACATCTTTTGAAAATAAAATTGTTCAAAAAGCAATTCACAAATTAAAATATTCTTACATTAAAGAGCTTTCTATTCCTCTTGCTTATTTAATTATAAGACATCTTCAAGTTATTGACTGCCAAATTAGTAATGACTTTCTTCTAGTACCTATTCCCCTATCAAATAAAGAAAAGAGATTAAGAGGATTTAATCAATCAGAAGAAATAGCAAAAATAATCTCTGAAGCAACAAAAATACCACTATTTGATTGTGTTAAAAAAATAAAGGAAACAAAACCACAAAGAAAAGAAGATATTAAAGATGCTTTTTTAATAACTAAGGATGTTTCAAACAAAAAAATAATTCTAATAGATGATGTCTATGCAACCGGCTCAACAATGGAAGAAGTGGCAAGAAAATTAAAAGAATCAAAGGCAAGTGTTGTCTGGGGAGTAACAGTTGCAAGAGAAATAAGTTGACCTTTAAGGTTATTTTGTATAGAATGATCTCATTAATGGAGAGGTGCCAGAGTGGTCGAATGGGGCACCCTGCTAAGGTGTTAGCTGTGAAAACGGCTCGAGGGTTCAAATCCCTCCCTCTCCGCCAATAAAAAAGAACAGATTATAATTATTAATCTGCTTTGTGTGCTTTTGTTCTTCTTCTGTTTAAATCGAGGAAATAATCCTTTCTTTCTTCTTCATTCATTACTGAGACCGCCTCAATATCAAGATCAAGGGAAGAATGAAACTCGTCTTTCCTTATCCATAATCTGTTCCAGAATAAAAGAATTCTTTTATTCCATATGTGTCTTTTCAATAAAAGAAACATCACTATCACCTATTATAGAATATATCTTTCATGTCCTATCGTCAATCAACTCTTCCTAACTCTTTAGCTATCATATATCTCTGATATGATTCTTCATATTTTGAAAACAATAGTGCTTTAGGATATTCAACATTTAATCCAGTTGCAACTCCCCCACCAATTCCACCATAGATTAATTCTTCGGGAGTATTTTGATAAAGTTGATTTATTGTACTTCCCGCTTCTCGTTCTTTAATATAAATCATTACTCCTTCAGTAAACTCTGTTTCTTTTGCTTCTTTAGCAAATTCTTTAATACTGTCTGCTGGAACAGTCACAAGATCTTTAACTTGTTTAGGCAAAAAACTACTAGCAATGTCCCCCACTATTTCTGCATATTTTTCTTCAATCTTTTCAACTTTATCATCTTTAAGTGTTTTAAAAACTTCCCTTCCCACCTCTCTTTGAAGTTCTTTGTCTTTGTCTTCTAATTTTGTTTTGAAAAAGAAATCCCATATTTTACCAGGCACTTCTTTAATATTATTCATAGTTGAAGTTAAAATATTATTTGTTGAGGCCTTTCCATAGGTATCATAGTAATTTTTACCATCTCTTGTGTATTTTTCTTGTCCATAGGTATCAACAAATTTTATTATTTTATCGCCCTTTGGGCTATACATAACTTCATATTCATTAGGCAAAAGAACTCTATCAGCGATACATTCTTTTCCGTTCCACTTCTCATCAATTTCACACAAATATTCTTCTTCCTCTTCCTCTATTTTTTGATTAAGAAAAGGTATTTCTATTTTAGAAATATCAATTTCGGGTATTTCCATCTCAGGAATATCAATTTCAGGTATTTTTATATTCTCTATAATATTATCTATTTGAGGAGCACTCTTTTTTTCTCCAGCAAAAGAAGATACTTGAACATCAACTTTAGCGCATCTTGCTGGTATATTAGACCTTTTAAGGCATGTTGTTGAACAAAAACTAGGAATGCCCCCACTATAATTGCCAGTAATTTGACACATATGCCCTCTTCGAATGTATTCTAAGCATTCTGGATCACTAATTTTATTATTATCAACCGTGATAATACATTCATAACCAGAAAGTTCTTGATTAAACATTCCTTTAATGTCGTCCCAAAAACTAGCACTGGCAAAAGATGTGCTTAAAAATAATATTGATAAAGATAATAATGTTATTTTTTTAATCATATCTATGTATTAAGATCTATCTCAAAGATTATTAAATATTTTAACATCTAAATGTCATATTTTGAAGCCCCGCCAATAAGAAAACAAAAAACCCACCATCTTATGGAAGAACTATAGATCTAGACCTATCTGAATCCGGACAGCTAAACCTATACGCTTGCCATGGACAGGATTTGAAATTCACCACTCCTAGTTTTTCATCTATGTCTATAATCTCATAAATTGTGTTCGATTCCTCTAATAATGTTTTAGTTTCAGCTGTTATGATATTTATAAATTTGATTGCGGAATTGTAATAAGGGCCTGGTCTTTCGCTCGATGGTACATTTTTCTCCTCAGAATAAAATAGTGCTTTTGAAAAATTATCATAAAAGTAAACTTGGTTTGCAATCTTTTCAGGGTCTAAATACCCACAGTCATCATATTTGACAGAGGATAAAGACAAATAGGCGTATCCCATTGTAACCGATCCACCCCCTGCCCCCGGAGAACCCATCTGTGCTTTAAATAAAATATGACTATCATCTTTGGAAATTGCTACGGGCATATAAATCCCGCCCCAGTTTCCTCCAGTTTTTGATATTATGTCTCCCACAAGTTCTGATGAATTATTCAAAGGAGAATATTTGATCAACCGTATAAGACCAGTGTTATTTCTACTATCATAGACTCGTAAAATAGCATTACTGACGTTAAAAGGAATTGATAAGATATGACGAAAGGCTGATTCTGGCACTATATCTTCTTCATAATCATTTACACCATTATCATAGACATTAGGATAACTGTAATCATATTCCGACTGCGCTCCATGTCTATAACCTATATCAATGGGAATAGGTTGTATATAGCATTGTTGGTTTTGTCTATATGAAGACTCTTGTAATAACTTTGGAAATATGACCATGCACCAAGCTTTGTCATATTCTTTCTCACATATAGTAATATCTTTTTGATTTATCGCCATCTTCATTACGCAATCTTTAGAATAATCCGGACAGATACTCGGATCATTTGCTTCAATAGCTAAATTTTCATAACAAACGTTCTGGTCAAAATAATCTTGTATATTTTCACACTCTGATAATCTTTGAGCAATTTCTTCCGAGGTAGGTTTATCTTCCAATTCTGCAATATAATAATGTTGATAAGCTAAAATCCCTCCACCAACCACAAAGATTAAAACAGCAATAATCCCTATTACTATGGGTGTAGATATGCCATGATTTAAATATTTTAACATAGTTTTTGAGTAATAATTAATTATTATATATGACTAAAGCGGAGGGAGAGGGATTCGAACCCCCGGTGAGTTTCCCCACAGTAGTTTTCAAGACTACCCCATTCGGCCGCTCTGGCATCCCTCCGTATGGTGGAATGGTATAATAAAAAGAATGTATTGTCAATTTTGATGAAAACCTAAGTCAGCTGGATTACTACCTCCTGAAATATATTTCATTTTCCCTCCACTCTTCTCAAAAGTATACCTTAATTGTTTAACCTCTTCTGCTAATTTTCTGGTTTCTTCGGGTATATCTTTTTTAAGATAGCCCTTTGACCAATATTCTAAAATTAATTTACTATCCCCAAAAATATTCTTACACCCCCTATCAAGAGCAATTTCTAATGCAAATTTACAAGCAAGCAATTCTCCAAAATTATTGGTAACATTTCCTTTAATTAAAAAATTACCTCTTTCATTAACTCCATTTTTTAATAATGTCTTACCATTTTTATCAGTAACACTTATCTCTACACCCATACCTGAACCCGTTCCGGCATCAAAATATACTCCATCATCTGCGGCGGTATTTTTAAGAGAATAATCAGCCCCCATCTGAAGCCATCTTTCTGCTTGGTCTTTTGATTCAAAACTTTTGTATTTTGCATTATTTTTACCTAAAACAATACTCTTGCATTCGTCCCAAGTTTCTAATATCCCCTCTTCGTTTCCTATTTTGTATGCATAATATTTTTTCTTTGCCATGTTATTATCTTACAATAAAAATTAAAAAGAGAGAAGTATTAAACTCTTCTCCCATTTGTGAGGAAGCCCGTTACAGATCCAGTGTCATAGACCGATCTTTTGGACTCTCTCACTGCGAACTCCATCCATTTCTGAACATAGTCAAAATATGGACTATAAATTGCCGAATAGGTGTCCCCTGGACAATCCATATGAACTTTATTGATGATGTTCTCTCTTTCGTTATGAGTAATTATCATCCATGCTACCTCATAAGCACCAAGGCCAAATTCATTTGAAGCCATTCTTTTTCTTACTAAGTCAACTGACCTATTAAGATGCCTCGCTCCAAATTGAGCAGGAATTACAATTATATCTCCCGCATCTTTTTGAGCTTTTGACAAGATATCTAGACATTTAATTGTCTTTTCTTCTCGACGAAATTTCTTTCTTTCTATTTCAATATAACAATGAAATCTTCTGTTTTCTTCAATTATCTTCAACGCTTCAGAGGTTGCTCGTGTATAGTTACCCCTTGGCTTAGGAATGACAAACAATGCTTCTGCACCGTCAGGAAGACGTGTTTCCATTGCACTTTTAATAAAGTTTTCGTTCGTTTCAACAGGAATAAATTGATTTATGATCTCGATTTGCTTCCATAAATCCTTTGGGTGATAACACCGCGGATAAATTAACTCTTCCATTACACACCTCGGCTTTAATTGTAAAGAAGCCATATATCTTGTATAATACCACTGATATTTTGTCAAAGCCCTTATAATTCAATGGATAGAATACAAGCTTGCGGAGCTTGAAATAGAGGTTCGACTCCTCTTAAGGGCACTAAAAAACTTGTATTATTTTTAGCGATTTGCTATACTCATATCATAATCATACTTTTCTCACTTGTAGGAATATGAAAAAATCAGAAAACCAAAGGCAATTTTACGGCACAGTGAATATTGGAGAAAAAGGACAGATGGTCATCCCGGCAGAAGCCCGTAAATCAATGGGAATTAAAAAAGGTGATAAACTTCTGGTGTTTGGTGTGGGATGCGACATGCTTGCGATTACAAAATTATCTAAAGTAGAACAGTTCGCATCGCATCTTTCTAACCAGTTAGATATAATACGCAAAATTACTGAAAAAATAAATAAAAAATACTAACGTTTCAAGCGACATCTACAGAAATTCCATTACATTCCTGTTTATGGCAGATTGTTGTTTGTTCTGTTCTTATTATAATCGTATTCCTTGTTAAAACTTTATACATATTTTTATGAATATTATACGCGTTGAAAATTTAACAAAACAATTTAATGGTTTTACAGTGGTTGACCATATAAATTTCGAGGTAAAAAAGGGAGAAATATTTGGTTTTTTAGGGCCTAACGGCGCAGGCAAATCCACAACTATCAATATGCTTTCTACAATCTTACCCGTAACCGACGGCGAGGCCTTTATTAATGACTTCAGTATTTTATCTCAAAGAGACGATGTGCGAAAATCCATTGGCCTCGTCTTTCAAGACCCGTCATTAGACGACCGGCTCACCGCAGAGGAAAATCTCCGCTTTCATGCCAAGCTCTATGGCGTGCCAAGTGATGAATTTCAAAAACGGAAGCAGGAAGTTTTGAAATTAGTTGATTTGTGGGATAGACAAAACGACATCGTTAAAAATTTTTCTGGTGGCATGAAACGACGGTTAGAAATCGCACGCGGGCTTCTACATTATCCAGCAGTTCTTTTTTTAGATGAACCAACAATTGGGCTTGACCCGCAAACACGCGCTCATTTGTGGGATTATATTCTACGACTTAAGCGTGAAAAAGAAATGACCATTTTTATGACCACACATTATATGAATGAAGCAGAGTATTGCGACCACATTGCCATTATTGACCAGGGAAAGATTGTAGCGTCGGGCACACCGCGCGAACTTAAAAAACAAATCGGAGGAGACATTATCAGTATGACAAGCAACCGAAAGGCAGAACTCAAAAAAGAAATTGAGAAACGGTATAAAAAGGACGTGAAAGAAAAAGACAGATTCTTACAAATAGAAGTTGAAGACGGAGAAAAATTTTTGCCACGTCTATTCAATGAACTTACAGTTGAGATTGATTCCATTGAACTTCGTAAGCCAACGCTTGATGATGTGTTTCTCTCGCTCACTGGCCGCGCCATTAGGGAAGAAGAACCATCCTATAAAGAACATATGCGTCAACGTATGCGAACGAGACGAAGAAATTAAAATTCTATATTTATGCAATTTATCCAAACAATATATACAATTTGGCAAAGGGAAATAATTCGCTATTGGCGAGATAAAACGCGAATTGTTTCCACGTTTTTTATGCCGTTAATGTTTCTTGTTATCTTTGGTGCCGGCTTGAATGAAACTCTTGCAACAGGAAATTTCGGTGTTGATTTCACCCAATTTATGTATCCCGGTATTATCGCGATGAGCATTATGAACATTGCTTTTTTCTCCACCATCTCTACTGTCTGGGATAGAGAGTTTGGTTTCTTGAAAGAAATCCTGGTAGCGCCCGTTTCGCGGGTAGCGGTTGCTTTCGGCAAAACGCTTGGAGCAACTACCATTGCTTCAATTCAGGCGATTATCTTATTGATTCTTGCTCCACTTATCGGTGTAACAATTCATATTACCATTATTCCTCAACTCATTCTTTTTATGCTTCTGCTTGCTTTTGCCATTTCCGGCATGGGACTACTGATTTCTTCTCTTATGAAAACAACCGAAAGCTTTGGAATGGTTACGCAAATTTTAATTTTCCCCATGTTTTTTATTTCAGGTGCCTTCTTCCCTTTAACTTCTGTGCCATCATGGATGAGTGTGCTTTCGTATATAAATCCATTGACCTACGGCGTAGATGCCATCCGACAAATTATTTTGGGCAATCAAGTAGCAAGTAATATCTTAAACAACCTTTCTCTACATCCTATTTCTGTAGACGCTCTCTTTCTTGTAGCATTTTCAGCAGTAATGGTAAGCGCCGCTGTATTCGCTTTTAACAAAAGAGCATAGTAGCACCAATCAGTATTTTTTGCTAAAATTGTGTAATATGAAAACTCCGGTTGAGAATATTCCAAACATTGGGCCTGCTTACCAAAAAAGATTAAAAAAACTAAAAATTAAAACTTTAGGTGATTTTTTGTATAACTTTCCAAGAGATTACAAGGACTTTTCTAAGGTATCAAAAATTAAGGATATTAAAATAAATGAAGTTAATAGCATCTCTGGAACAATTAAAAGCATTGAAGAAGAAAAAAGAAAAATGTCTATCGTTAGAGCATTAATAGAAGATGATACTGCATCAATTGAAGTGGTTTGGTTTAATCAACCATATTTAGCTAAATCATTAAAAATTGGTGACAAAATAATGCTTAGTGGAAAAGTAAGAATAAACAGATACAGTGTTTCAATGGTCTCCCCTGCTTTTGAAAAAGTATCATCAAAAGAAAACATTCATACGGGAAGAATTGTTCCAATTTACTCTGAAACAAAAGGAATAACTTCTAAGTGGATAAGATATGTCTTAAAATCAATAATAGATAAAATTAAAAACAAAATACCTGAAACATTACCAGAAGAAATTATTAAAAATTATAATCTATTGCCTTTGCCAAAAGCCATAGAAAAAATACATTTTCCTGACAGCAATGAAGATATTATTCAAGCACAAAGAAGGTTTGTTTTTGAACAATTATTCTTAATTTCTCTTTTGAATATGAAAAAGAGAGAAGAGTTAAGAAAAGAAAGTGCTCCAGCAATACCAATTAACTTGCCAGTAATTAAAAAATTCATTAACTCTCTTCCCTTCGAGCTTACGCCTGCCCAAAAAAAATGTTCATGGCAAATAATCAAAGATATGGAAAGAAACTTCCCTATGAACCGACTATTGCAAGGTGATGTTGGCTCAGGAAAAACAGTTGTTAGCGCAATTGCGGCAATTAACACCGTTAAAGCAAAGCGTCAAGTTGTTTTAATGGCTCCAACAGAAATATTAACAAAACAACACTTCAAAACATTCTTTAATTTGTTAAAGAGCTTTAATATTAATATTGGTCTTTTAACAGGAAAAACAGATCTTTATTATTCTAAAAAATTAAAAAATGACACCATTGAAATATCAAGAAAGAAACTATTGGAAAAAACAGAGAAAGGAGAAATTGATATTTTAATTGGAACTCAAGCATTAATCACCCAAACAAAAACAAAAGAAAACAAAGTGAGATTTAACGATTTAGGATTAATTATAATTGACGAACAACACAGATTTGGCGTTAAACAAAGAGCGGCATTATCACCAAAAAATAAAATTGCCCATTTATTATCAATGACTGCTACTCCAATCCCTAGAACACTTACTTTAACAATCTGGAGCGACTTAGATTTATCAATCATTGATACTCTTCCAAAAGGAAGAAAGAAAGTAAAAACAGAAATTATTGATGAAGAAAAAACAGCATACTCTTTCATTAGAAAAGAAATTAAAAAAGGACATCAGGCCTTTATAATTTGTCCCCGAATAGAGGCAGAAGAAGATGAAAAAATAATAGTAAAGTCCGTTATCGCTGAATACGAAAAACTTTCAAATATTGTTTTTCCTGATTTGAAAGTAAATATGCTTCATGGGAAAATGACACCAAAAGAAAAAGACAAGATAATGAGAGATTTCAAGAATAAAAAATTTGATATACTTGTTTCAACTTCAGTTGTTGAGGTAGGAATAGATATTCCTAATGCAACTGTTATGATGATTGAAGGTGCTGATAGATTTGGATTAGCTCAACTTCATCAATTTAGAGGACGCGTTGGTAGAGGAAAAAACCAATCCTATTGTTTCTTATTAACGGAATCAAAAAGCAAGACAACTATTGAAAGAATGAAAGCAATGACAAAATATGATAGCGGATTCAAGTTGTCCGAAATTGATCTCAAGCTAAGAGGTCCCGGTGATTTTATGGGCAAAAGACAATGGGGTATACCTGACTTTGTGATGTCCTCTCTAAATAATTTAGAAATTATTAGAGAAGCCAGAAGTGCCTCTGAGGAAGTTTTTCCTGTCACAAATGAGAAATTAAAAAGACGCCTTGAAGCATTTGAGGAAAAGCTACACCTGGAATAATTATTTTCTAACTTTTGGAGTTACCCAAAAACCCATATACTTTCCAAATAACCAGTGCATTTGAGCATGAAGTGCTGGCAAGGCACTAAAAAATATCATCACAAAAGGAATCATTACCCACTCTACAACAACTAAAACATTTTTTGATTTTCCATAATTAGCGGGCTTAGGTGGAAGCAAAAGCATACTTATCCAAATGGAAAAAACAATACAAAACATTGATATTGTTAAAATTAATCCAGTAACTTTTGGTAAGTTATATGACAAAAGTAAGCTTGAAAACTCTGGACCACCAATTAATAATGGTAACCATCCCAGAGCAAAAATTAAAATTGCGGAAACAGCCCATGATATATGACCCTCTATTAAATTAAATCCCATTGATAGCTTTTTTCTTAATGGTATTTTTTTATTTTTTATAGAAGCAAAGATAAAGAAAGGAACTTCCCCTACCCCATAGGCCCATCGCTTTTGTTGTTTATAAATATTTTTAAGAGTTGTTTTTAAGTCCTCTGCACAATTAGCATCCATTGATACTGGATAATAAAGTGGTTCCGTCCTATAATCACCATCGTACTCAAAAAAACATTGCCAAAATATTCTTGAATCATCAGATATGACATTTTTCTGCTTGAAGCCAACATCACTAAGCGCCTTAAAAGGCATAGAATGAGAAGAAAACGTAATTAGTTTATCGGGCCTTTCTTGATTCATTGTATGCCAAAAAGAAGAAGAAAAAGAAAAAACTCTAGAAAGAGATGGGGTCTCCCAGATATTATTTAAGTATAACGGAATTGGCTGAAAACTAGTCCTTAGAGGATTTTTAACTGTTAAATAATAATATGTTAAACAACTAAAATACTTTGGGTAAACACAGGTATCAATATCAAAAGATGAGACCAAAATATTTTCATAAGGGATATTTAATTCATCAATCAGTTTTTTTGCTTCTTTTGTTGCCCATGCATCATTAGCTCCGTGACCAGCAATTTCTCCCGGAAGATTACTTGGATGAAAAGTAACTAAGAACTTAAAAAACTTGTCGCCATAATCTTTTTTAATTTCAGAAGAAATTCTTTCTGCATTTTCTCTGTCTGCCTCTTCACAAGCAAGAACAACTATCATTTTATCTTTCGGATAGTCCGTTTTAACTAAGCAATTCATTGTTGTTCTAACAACTTCAATTGGCTCTCTAAAGGTTGGTAAGACTATCAAATGATAAATTTCCCTATATGATTGAATATTGATTCCATTTTGCGGAGCTCCCATTCCTTCTAATTTTTTTATCCAATTTTCACGCTCATTTTTTCTCATTTTAGAATAGCCATCCTTCAAATAGAAAGCGAAATATATTGTTCTTAATAAGAAATAAAAATCATAAACAATAATAAAAAAAGCCACCCATATAGGAAACTTCCAAGACAAAATCACCGCTAAAAAAAGTATTAGCAAGCTTGTAATCCCAACGATCATTTCTAAAAAACGGTATAATCTTCTTTCTTTGGGATTTTCTAAATCCGCGGCTCTACCAACCTTTAGATAATATTTTTCATCCATTGTGACCCCACAGGGAATCGAACCCTGATTGTCAGATTGAAAATCTGATGTCCTAACCGTTAGACGATGGGGCCTCTAACAAAGTATATATATCAAAAAACCAATAAAAAAACAAGTTAAAATTCAATCTTATCTCCTGGGTTAATTTTGCCTTGTTTTGTTTCTTTTATTATTTCTCTTAATCCTTCAAGGTCAATTTTATTTTCTTTTTTTTGAGGAACGAAATCCTTGGCTACTTTTTCTAAGTTTATTTCTTTTGGTTTACCTAAGCATGTTTTACAATAAACTGGTCTTTTGTCATCTGGCTCAAAAGGAACTTTAATTTTTTTACCACACATCTGACACTCCGCATCAAAAAGATCTTTTTTTTCTTTTTTAACTTCTTTCTTTTCTTCTACAACACCAGTATATTTTGATATTTCTCTTTCAACAATTTCTCTGTCTTTTCCATATTTATTTCTTGAAAATTCAATAATTTCATCTTTATAGCCATTATCAGGAATAGCTGGTGGCAATGTTTCAGCTGAAAATGGTCTTGATGTTAAACCATCAATCATTAATTTAACATATATATTTTGTTTAGATAGATTAACTAAATCAGTAGAATAAAACTCAGGAGAAAACTCTTTTTCTAAAAATTCACCATCTTCAGCGCCAACTCTAAAAGCAATCATTGTTCCGACATTTCCGAAAACGGCCTCTCTTACTTTGTCTTCCATTTGTCCAATATATTGATGGGCTAAAATTAAAGACAATCTATACTTTCTTGCTTCCGATAAAATACTAGCAAGTGAATCAGTTGAAAAGTTTTGAAATTCGTCAATATATAAAGCAAAATCATTTCTTTCACTTTCAGGAATATCTACCCTAGACATTGCCGCAAGTTGAAGTTTAGTTACAAGTAGTGCCCCCAATAATCGAGAAGAGTCTTCCCCTATTCTTCCTTTTGAAAGATTAACTATTAATATTTTTTTATTATCCATTATACTTCTAATATCAATAGTTGATTTTTTTTGTCCAACAATGTTTCTAATCAAGGGGCTCGATATAAACTGACCAATTTTGTTTTGAATGGCCGCAGTTGCTTCTGTTTCATATCTTTGTGAATATCTGCTAAACTCCTTTGTCCAAAAGGCCTTAACTACTGGATCGTGAACATCTTCAAGAACTTCCTTTCTCCATTCAGCGTCAGATAATAATCTATTAATTCCCAATAAAGTTGAACCTTTGATTTCAAGCAAAGCCAAAACTGCATTATTCAAAATATATTCCATTCTAGAAGACCAAACATCAGGCCATATTTTTTTAAATACACCCATCAAGCCACCAGCAATCAAGTGCCGATAATCAGGATCAACTTCTTCCATAATATTAAATGCAATAGGTTTTTCTATATCAGAAGGATTAAAATAAATTACATCTTCAATTCTTTCTTCTGGGACAAACTTAAGCAATTCTTCTGATGCCTCTCCATGAGGGTCAATAAACCCTAAACCATTACCATTTTTAATATCTTGAATTGCCATATTTTTAAGTAGCTCGGTCTTACCCATTCCCGTTTTACCAATGATATAAATATGGCGCCTTCTGTCGTCAAGTTTAATCCCAAACTTTTTTCTTTCACCCCTAAAATTTGTTTCACCAAAAAATATAATGTCTTTATTCATAATTTTTTAATTTTCCGTAGGCAGTGTTAATGGAGGAGCTGCCTTTTTCATTTCTACTCTTTCTAATGCTAATGTAGGAACAGCGTCAATTCCTGGGAAGTGATACATTGTGGCCAATTCTTCAATATTAAAAGTATAAATTGCACCTTCTTTAGGATAAGGGTCAAAAGAAGGGGCCATATTTCTATAATTTTCTAAAATATCTCTCTTTCTTAAGTATAATCTTCTTGCAGTAAAAATATCTGGGGACTGTATTTTTGTCGTAACCTCCCCCCATGGTTTTAAATTATTAAGATTTTGTGTTGCAAATTGAGAAAAAAAGCTTACTCCAAAGCCCTTGGCTCCTCCAAAAAAAACATCTCTTTTTGCTAAATAAATATATCTGATAAATCCCTGAAAACATGGCTTTGATATTTTTTTCTCTACTGCTGAAACAACATCTCTTTCTCCGGGAGTTAATTTCATTTCTGGTGGCAAAATTGATTCCTCTTCTTTAGGTGGCTCTGACATTTTTCCCGTAAACAATAACTTAAAAAAATCTTCTATCAACGAAACAAATTCTCCTTTCTTATTTCTGTTAACTAATTTGTCAACTTCCTTTTTTCCCCTACCGACATAGTCATTTTCCTTTGTACTAATTGGCCACATAGTCATTTGTATCCACATTTGTTCCCCCTTAGATGTTTTTGAGATTGTTTCAAATAATGATGATAATGGATCAATTCTTTTTTCTTCACTTGGAGTATCAGGCCTTTCTTCAAAAAACTGCTCATATGTTTTAATAGGATAAATATCTGGCTTAACTAACTCAAAGTCAGTACCCCATAAGTCCCATTCACTATTAGGAATATCCATTGGAACCTGTTTTGTATAATCAGGAACTTCAATTATTTCTACTTCATGATATTGAGAATATATTGCTGATTCAATAAGTTTTCTGTTGCTTTTAGGTATTCTAATATAAAAATGAGGCACCCCGTCTATTCCAACTATTTCAAATGATACTGGAAGAATTACTTTTCCTTCAAAGTAGGATGCTCTCCAGTCCTTAGGAGGATCATAACTTCCCCAAATAGAATTCATCACATTCTCCATTGCTTTTATAGGTCTAGTTAAATCGCGTGGTATTTTTATTTCTAAAGTAATAATTTCTCTTGATTTATCACTTGACCACATAGCAGCCATATAAAGAGTAAAATAAAATTTTAGTTGAGGATAAAGTAAAAAAGGAGGAACTATCCACCAGAATTGAATTATGAGGGCTTTAAATATCAAAAAGTAGGGCGCTACTTTTTCTATTATTAATGCCGTTTCTAACATTGTTATGCTTCTTTAATTTTATACTTTCCTTCTTTGTCTTTCTTAAAAAACTTTTTGTTTTGAAGATTTAACAGAACTGTTGATTCTTTTACCATTCTCTGATTTAAAACAAAATTTACTATTTCATCTTTTGATAGACCACTTTCAGAAACACTTAAGGCCTGATATATTACGTCTCTCACTCGACCAGGATTATATCCCCAATTCTTCAAGGCATAGTATCCTCTACCAACTAAGACAAATTCTTGATTTCTAATTAGTTCATTATGAATTGTTTGAGGATGAAGATTTCTTTTTTGCGGAAGATTGCCAATCATTTCTGTTATATCCTTAAAATGTATTGGTTTTTTTTCTTGGCTTAAGATTAATTTAATTTTATCTTTAACTGTTTTAGGATTAACTTCTGGCCAAGTGCTTAACCCCATCGCCTTACCATCATATGTCTTTAGAATTTTTTTTGATATTTCTAATTCTTCAGGAAAAGTTTTAATTTCTTGAGGGACTCCCTTTTCCTCTAATTCTTTAATTGTTTTTTTAACAACCTCTTTTGCTCTTAATATATTTTCTTCGCTTGTTGCAAAAATAGCATAAAAATCATCATTTTCTTTTTTTCTAATAATTTTATCTGTTAAAGAAATTAAAAATATAATATGATTTTTATCCTCCACAGCAATTTTATCTTCCCTTACTACCCCACCATGTTTTTGTATTTCTTTTTGATAAAAATTGATTGCTTCTTTAAAATCATTGCTTTCTTCTGCAATTTTCCTAGCTTTTTTAATGCCATCGTTTTCAATTTGTCTTACTCTTTCTCTAGTAATTTTAAAACTTTTACCAATTGATTCTAATGTTTCTGGTTTTTCATTTTTTCCTAAGGCAAATCGGCGAGAAATAATATCTCTTGTTCTTATAGGAAGTTCCTTCAATATATTCTGTGATACTATTTTAGGATTCATAATTATTTTTTTCTCTGTCTATAATTATTCCAAGCAACTAATAATGGACTTGATAAAAATACCGATGAGAAAAATCCAACAAAAATACCGATACCCATAACAAGAGTAAAGTATTTTAAGCTCTCCTCGTTTCTAAAAAAGTAGTACAAAGGAATCAATACAAGTAGCACTGTAAAAGATGTATTCAAGCAACGGACAAATGTTTCATTCAAACTTTTATTAACAACTTCGGAGTATGAAAGTTTACTTTCTCTTTTAAGATTTTCTCTAATTCTATCAAAAATAACAATATTATTATTAATTGAATAACCAATGATTGTTAAAAGCGCAGTAATAACTGGTATATTTATTTGTACATCATAATAATATCCTAAAAAAGCCAGAACACCTAATGGAATAATTAAATCGTGAAAAAGCATTAATGTTGATGATATTCCATATTGAATTGAGCTTATTGGTTTACTAACACTATTAAAGGCAAGGGCGATGTAGGCAAGCATAGCAAGTAATGCTACTAAGACAACGATTAATGTTTTATCTTTTAATTCTTTTCCCACAATAGGACTAATTGTTTCAATAGAAGTATCAAACTCTCCTGGCAGTGTATTTATTATTTTAGAGAATGATTCATTTGTTATATCTTTTTCTTTTATCTTCAAAATAATCTCTTTGTCCCCCAATGGCTGAATTTGCATTCCTGAAAACTCTTCAATTCCTGAAAGCAAATCCCTAACTTCATCTAATTGTGGTCTTTCACTAGTATAATTAATTGTAATCATACTGCCCCCTTCAAAATCAATTCCTAAATTAAGACCAAATGAAAACAAAGAGTAGATACTCAATCCAATTGAAGCTATTGCTATTGCAAAATATAATTTTGAATATTTGATAAAGTTCATGACCATAACCATTTAATTTTTCCTAATCTACTTTCAGCGGCAACTTGAATGAATAATTTTGAAATAACCATTGCTGAAAAAATACTAATCAATATTCCTAATATCAATGTGAATGCAAAGGCCTTAATAAAACTTGTTCCTAAAAAGTATAAAATAAAAGCAACAATCAAAGTAGTCAAGTTTCCGTCTCTAATTGATGGCCATGCGCGACTAAAGCCATTTTCTACACTTAATAAAAGATCTTTACTTTCTCTTATCTCTTCTCTCATTCT
>ENA-UPXM01002292-UPXM01002292.1-activated-sludge-metagenome-genome-assembly--contig:-NODE-2292-length-22726-cov-5.514093_pt1 | contig 22726 bp, 19 predicted proteins | sample MGYA00238178_ERZ772708 | MGnify/ENA primary metagenome ERZ772708 (study PRJEB29002, sample SAMN05720212) | activated sludge metagenome | isolation source: anaerobic digester from wastewater... | reverse complement strand
GCTCAGCAGGGTTACGGGTGTCTGCCTCGGCAGTGACGCATTTTTCCCCTTCGGAGACAATATCGAACGCGCCCGCCGCAGCGGTGTGACGGCTATTGTCGAGCCGGGTGGTTCCATCCGTGACCAGCAGGTGATCGACACATGCAACAAATACGGTATCGCCATGGCTTTTTGCTCCATGCGCCTGTTTCATCATTAAAAGGTGCGGGAAGGACAGAGCAGGGTAATTGGTGGCAGGTGGTTAGCGGACAGAATTAAGCCCGCGGCCCGCCGGCGGGGGCTCAGGCGGGCCGGATGATCAGAAGAGCAGATGAAGGGCGAACGGCCGTCATGTTTCATCCGGTATCAGAAACTCAGCTTCTTTCCATGCGGCCGATGTCACTTTCCAGTCACTTCCTTCTTTCTTCAGCGTGATGTCGAAATCCCAGGCGCCCAGCGACTGCGGGACGATGTCGGAGAGTTTGCCCGTCTTTTCGCCGCTGGTCAATACACTGTGCACGATGGCTTTTGCCGTGTCCGCCTCTACGGTTATGGCGCAGTGGCCGATATACACGGAGATTTTCGGGAAGCGCAGAAAGTAGCCGAAAACCAGGGCGCGGATGGCCTCGTGATTGAAGCCGCGCGGATCATGGTAGTCTTTCGAGATGAAGCTCATAAACGCTCCGATGTCTTTTTTCTCTCCCGCGGCCTGAATGCCCGTGACGACACGCCTTACTCTGTTTTCGTCACTTGCTTTGCGGCAGCCGGCAAATGACAAAACAACGACGGCCACTAAAAATAACGCGACGGCTTTTTTCATAACCCCTCCTTTTTCTTATGCCGCGGATTTTGCACCATACCCTCACACTTTCACGAAAATTCTGAAGCGGTAAAAAACGCGGCCGACAAACCAGAACAAGGCCACATGCGCCACGGCATAGGCAAGTGATCCGCCCGTCGGGCCCGCCGCCGGTGCAAAGATATTTTGATACAACCACGCTCCCGCCGCTATTTTTTCCCCTGCCGCACCGGTAATGAAAATCACATGCTGCAAGGTTTTGATCCAGATCGACGACAAGGCGAAAAGCAGCAGAGGATTCATGCCGAAGACGCTGAAAAACCGGCCCCATTTGTTATAGCCCTTTACATCAACAAGATAAATGAGCAACGCCAGAAGCAGGCAGGCCATTCCTCCGGTGTAAAGCACGTATGAACCTGTCCACAGCGGCTTGTTCACCGGCAGAACAAACCCCCAAAGATAGCCTGCAAACATAAGGGGCGTGCCGTATGCCGTCAGCTTGAAAAGTGCCGACTGTCTGTTTTTGTCCTGCAGCTGCATTCCCGACAGATAGCCGATGATAACCGTTGCGGCCGCGGGCAGGCAGCCGGCCAGCCCTTCCGGGTCAAAAGGAATGCCGAAGCCCCGGTACAGGTGAGCTTCGCCAAAGATCAGACGATCAAAGGCAAGTGCTGCGTTTCCATGGAGGTTGTAGGGTTCCGACCCGCCACAAAAATAAAGAAATAGCCAGTGGCACAAAAGCATCGCAGCGCCGACAGCGGGCAGAAAGCGGCCGGGCGACAAAAGAATGGTCAGGCAGGCCAGGCCGTAGGCCAGGGCGATTCTCTGCAGTACGCCCATGATTCTGAAGTGTTCGCAATCCGTTATCCATGGCGGATAGTAGTTGAGGAAAAGACCGGCCAGGAAAATCAGCACCACCCTGCGGCCGATGCGCCGGCCGATTTCGGGGCCCAACCGCTTGTGGTACCCGACAAAAGAAAAAGCAATGGACAGGCCCGCGGCAAAAAGAAAAAAAGGGAATACCAGATCAGCAAGCGTGCAGCCGTGCCACGCTGAATGCCGCAAAGGGGCGCAGACATGCTGCCAGCTTCCCGGCGAGTTCACCAGGATCATAAAAGCGACGGCAATTCCCCGAAACACGTCCAGTGGCAGATAGCGTTCTTTTGAGTGCATGTATGGTCAGGCGGCAAGTTATCCGGCGAGCGCCTTACAGGCGCTCCAGAGCAAAGACGACCGTGTTTTCATGGTCCGGACATTGCAGCTCCTTTAATTGGTTGATCCAGTCATCCGGCGATGTTTCGCGGCAGTAGGCACTCAGATAGTGGATCATGGCCGGCAGTGCGTAAACGCAGATACCCGCAGGTTTTCCCGCCTCGATCATCAGGCCGCCTTTGAGCATGAAATAATCGCCCGGCTTGTATCCTGCAGAGCAGTGCCCCTTGACTGATTTAACGGTCACTTTTACGTCGGACATAAGTCACCTCCTGTTATTTTGGTTATCTCGAGCAGCTTTTATTCATAAACGTGAAAAGGCAGTTAGTTTGTGGTCGGCCGTGCATGATGCCCGAAGGCACGCCTACTTTGGTTTTTTGGGTTTAAGTATGTCAGGGTAATGTTTTTCGGCGCACTCCGGGCAGATGCCGTGGGATAACAGCGCACTGGAATGTTCCAGCAGATAGCTTTCCAGTTGGTTCCAGTAGCCCTTGTCATCCCTTATTTTTTTGCAATGAGAACAGATGGGCAACAGTCCGCTGAGCGTTTTCACCTCCGATAAAGCTGCCTGCAATTCCAGGATCAGTTTTTCTTTTTCTGCGACTGCCTGCTTGCGCTCCGTAATATTTCGGGACACGCCGTGAATACCCGCTATTTCTCCTTTGTCGTCCCGGATGAAGCTGACGATATTGCCGAACCATAGCGTGTCGCCGTTTTTATGGTGGTAGGCCGTCTCAAACTCGACAAAGCGGACGATATCCGGCCGCCCCCGCTTCGTTTTGTCGAGTTCATCCTCCAGAAGACGACGAGCGCGGGCAAACGATTCGGGCGTCATGAGGGAACCGGGATCCCGCCCGGTCAGCTCTTCCGGCTTGTAGCCCAGCGCGAAACGGACCGAGGGGCTGATGTAATTGAAAACCAGATTTATGTCGGTGGTCCAGACAATATCACTTATTTTTTCGGTCAGAAACCTGTATTTGGCCTCGCTTGCCCTCAGTCTTTCCTGGTTTATCTTTCTTTCCGTGATGTCGCGGGTGGTGCCGCGAAATCCTGCGGGGTCTCCCTTTTCATCACGGATCAGGGCGGCGGACATTTCAAAAAATACTGTGTGTCCGTCCTTGTGGAGAAGTTCATAATGGTCGATAAATGCCGGCCGGCCGCTGTCGTAGATTTCCCGGAAAATCCTGGCGATTCTTTTTGCCTCCTCCGGCCGGGTGTATTGCAAGTTGTCCATGCCGGTGAATTCTTCTCTGGTCAGGCCGAGCCTGCGTGCGCCTGTTTCATTGGTGTAGGTGAGCCTTCCGGCAAGATCCACCTCGAAGCAGCCGTCATAAATATTTTCCATGAAATCACGGTAGCGTTCGAGCTCGGCCTGTCTTTTTTTCCTGTCTGAGACATCCCTGCCGGTGCCGCGCCATCCTATGGGGCGGCCCTGCCTGTCGCGGATCATGTTTACATTCATTTCAATGGTGACAACAGAGCCATCTTTGCGCAGCAGACGAGACTCGTAGAGGCCTGATGGCTCTCCCGTTTCATAAACCTTGCGGATAATGGCGGCGGCTTTGTCGGCTTCTTCTTTACTGGAATATCTCTGCCGGTGGCGCAACTTCATGTATTCTTCACGTGTATAGCCGAGCATCCGGTATGTCGGCTCGTTGCAAAACAGAACCTTTCCGTAAAAATCAAATTCGAAACAGGCGTCCTCGGCGTTGAGGACAAAATCACGGTAGCGCTCCAGCTCCTGCCTTTCCTGCTTGCGCTGCGTCACGTTACGGATGGTGCAGCGAAAGCCAGAAACGCGGTCCGATTTATCGACAATCGGGGAAACCATCAGGTCAAAATACTGGATGATTCCGTCCTGGCGCAGTATTTCCATTTCCTCGATAAAGTTGCGTTGCCCCGTTTTATAGATATGATTGAAAATGACGAATAGTTTTTCTGCCTCGGCGGCGGGGGTTGATTGACTGTAATGCACTCCGATTGCGTGATCCGGATCGTAGCCGAACATGAGCGCCGCAGCCGGGTTTGTATACGTCACGCTTCCTTTGAGGTCCAGTTCAAAACACCCGTCCTCGATATTTTCCAGAAATTCCCTGTACAGCTCCAATTCTTTGATCTGTCTGTTTTTTTCCGTAATGTCCCGGCTGATGCCGGAGATACCTGCAAAGCTTCCGTCCGGATAGAAAATGGGCGCTGCCGTGATGGCGACGTCAAATATCTCGCCGTTTTTCCGTTTTCTTTTCGTTTCGTACCCGGCCGGCTGCCGCCCGTTTCGCAGTGTGGAGATGATGTCGGAGATTTTCGCTTCAAAACCAGGCGGAGACAAATTGGCCACAGACATGCCTATCGCTTCATCCGGCGTGTAGCCGTAAATCTTTTCCGCCGCACGGTTCCAGTCGGTAATGACGCCGTCGGGATTCATGCCCACAACGGCGTCGTCCGTGGAATCGATAATTGCCGCCAGGCGCATGTTTCTGATTTCATCCTGCTTCTGGTGCGTGATCTCGTTGATTGTGCCGGCAATGGCGATTATATTTCCCATTGAATCTTTGATCGGGACATTATGAATATTCAGCCAAAGCGTCGCTCCGTAAGCATTTTGAAATTTATGAACATGGTTTAATTTTGCCCTGCCCGTTTTTAGAATATCCTCATCGATGGACCGCAGTGTTTTTGCCGCCTCTTTCCAGGCCAGATCTGCATCTGTTTTGCCGGCGATTTCCTCCGGCGATTGGATACCGGCAAGTGTCGCGAAATACTGATTGCAGTCCTGATATTTCAGGTCCGGACTCTTCCAGAAAAACCCTACTGAAAGAGTTTCTTTCAATTCATCCAGCAGCAAACCGGTCGAGATCCGGTTTTTTTCCAGCCTTATTTTCTGCGCGGACTGCCAGGCAAGGTTCATCAGGACAGAGGAGTTTTGAATGTCTTTTTTTGTGTAGGGCCTTGCTTTGCCGGCGAATCCGGCTACGGCGGCGATATCGCCCCCGGAGAATAGAGGAACGGACAGAAAGCTCTTCAGGCGGATGCCGTTTTCGTGAGCAGCTTTTTTCAGTGAGGCGGGAATTTCAGCTTCTGTAAGGACAACAGGGCGCGCCTGCCTTACGGTTTTTGCCCACAGGCGTGCTGCATCCGGGCGCGACCAGGCCTGGCCCTCATCGACGGAGAAAACCGTGTCAGCGGTGCTGACGATGTTTTTCGGATTAAATTTCCGACTTGCACCATTATAGAAACAGACCAGACCGGCTTTACTGCTAGTGAGAGAGATAACTTCGGCAAGGGCAAAATCCAGAATATCCCGCGGGGATTTCGTTTTGTGGCGCGCAATGCGCAGCTGACTTTCCAGGCAGGCCTGTTCTGAAGAAATATTTTTTTTCATCACATTTGCACCCGGTTTAATACTGACTGGCAATATAACATTATTTTGCGTAATGCGCGATAAGTGTAATTCGTTGCACAGTCAGGGCTTGCCGGAAAATTTCGATGCCTTTTTCGGCTGACAGAGACATAATGCCTGCGATAGCGGGGGCGTTCCATTCACTTTGGGCGAATTGCTTTCATGTGCTCCACGCGCTTCCGGATGAGTGCATCCGTTCCGATGTCCTGACGGTAGCTGACAGGACCTTTGATGGCCCGGACGCCTTCGTCGGCGATGAGCCGCGCCTCGGCGAGGGTTTTGGCGATGCCGACGATGCCGATGGCGCGAGACGAGCTTAAGTATAGACCATCGTCTTTTTGATCCACAGATCAATAATAGAGCCTTGCACGGCCCACATCGCCTATTTCAATTCTGGCGCCGGCCGGGGGGCCGCCTCCTTCATCTGCCGGCAGGCCGTAGCCTTCGGGGACAACATATTTGCACACAGTGGCCAGCGGTTCGAATTCAATATTTATTTTGTCGAGCTCTCCCGCGATGATGTGGCGGCATACTTCTACAAAATCTGTTTTCAGAAGGGGGAGAATGTTCATCGCCTCCGGATCGCCGAAGCGCGCGTTGTATTCCAAAAGACGGGCTCCGTCCTTTGTGGCGATAAACCCGCCGTACATGACACCTTTGTAAGGTTCACCCGTTTCCTCCAAAAGAGCGGCCGCCAGGAGGCGGGTGATCTCCAGTCCCTCCTCAAGGTCCGAGGGCCTCAAAAAGGGCATAGTGTGATCCGGCAGTGAGTAAGAGCCCATGCCTCCGGTATTGGGGCCACGATCAAGCTCGAAGCGCCTTTTATGATCCTGCACCAGCGGGGTGGGGATAACGGTTTTCCCGTCGCACAGGCATTGCAGCGAGAACTCTTCACCGTCAAATTTTTCTTCGATAATCACGGATGCAGTGTCGCTGAGAATCTGACGACACAGGCTCAGCGCCTCGTCTTTAGTGGAGAAGTGATCTCCCTGAACAAGTACGCCCTTGCCGCCGGTCAGCCCGTCGGGCTTGATCACGATTCCTTCGAGAGAATCGACAAATGCCTCCATCCCGTTTGTATCCGTGAAGATTTTATAGCGCGGGTTGCCGGGGATCCTGTATTTGCTTACCAGATTACGGGTGAAGGCTTTGGATGTCTCCAGGCGCGCCAGACTTCGGGAAGGCCCCACGGAGCCGATGCCGCATGACGTCAGCGCATCGACAACGCCGTTGGCCAGCGGGTCTTCCGGGCCGATCACGGCAAATTCAATTTTGTTTTCCCTGGCAAAGCCGGTGATTGCCGCAAGATCCGCATACCCGCCCAGAAGGGTTTTTTCGGACAAAGACGCGATTCCCGGATTATTGGCTTTCATATAAGAAAACAGACGCGGGTTTTGTTTTGAGCGTGAAATCGCCTCGGCGATCGCGTGCTCGCGCGCGCCATTTCCGACCAGCAGAATATTGGGCATATAAAAAACTCCTGACGATTATTTGAAAACTTCCTTGAGCAGGTCCGTGACTCTTGCTTTCGGGTTGGTGCGGATTTCAGTTTCCTGTCCGGCCAGCATATAAAAAAGGCCGTCGAGCGCCTTGGAAGAAACATATCCGCTGACATCCGGATTGACGGCCCTGCCGATCAGAGGAAGGCTTTGCAGCTTGTCGGCAATCGTGTTGTACTGCTGCACCACCTGATATTCGCCCATGGTTTTACGCACGGCCGGCTCGAAAAGCGCCAGCAGCTTATCGTAGGTTTTGTTTTTCAGATAATCCGTTGCAGCCGTGTCCGATCCCCGCAGAATCTTTTGCGCGTCATCAAAGGACATATCCGCAATGGTATCGATGAAAATGTCCGCGGCCAGGGGCGCTGCTTTTTCCGCCGCCCGATTCATGCTGAGCGTGAACTCGTCAAGCTCGGGACCGAACCCGGCGCCGCGCAGCACCTTTTCCGCTTTTTGCACTTCAGCCGGCAGAAGGATTTTCACCGCCCGGTCGGCAAAGTAGCCGTCTTTTTTCCCCAGAAGAGCAATTGAGTTTTTGACCCCGACATTGAGTGCCTCCTTCAGGCCCAGTTCGACACTGCCTTCGGCCGTTGTTTTTGTTGTGGCTGCCCCTAGAGTGTCTTTGAGCACATCCAGAAAGGATGCCTGAGTGTATGAACAAAGAAAAATGACCAGAAGAATGCTCCACAGAGCTTTTTTACACATTGATGACCTCCGTATGCTGAAGGCGCTGAAACGCCATGTTCCACATTTTCGCCGGAGTATAAAAAGGAAGTGTTTTGAAGTCAATCGAATAATCGCGCACGGCAGACCCGCGCGTCTGAAAAGTAAAATCTGTATCTTTTCAGCATTATCTGATAAGTGAAAAAGTCACTAAACACCCAGAGGCTGGCCGATTGGTTTTGGGGTCCGACATTATCATCCTTTTAATTCTTTTTTTGTTTTCCGGTTTTTTTTCCGCGGCGGAAGCGGCGCTTCTGTCCTTGACCGATCTGCATCTGCATAAGATGAAGACGGACAAATACCCCTTTATCAGTTTTGTGACGAAGCTTCTGGATAATCCCAGACGCCTGCTCATCACGATAGTGACCAGCAACGAGGCGGTCAATATCGGCATTTCCGTTCTGGCCGCTTCACTGTTCATTTCGCTTTTCGGAACCGGCGGGCAGTGGATTTCCATTGTTGTGACGTCGGCGCTTCTTTTTGTGGTGGGAGAGGCGATTCCGAAAACTTTCGGTGTGACTTACCCCATGAGCATATCTTCGGCTGTGTCGCCTGTGTTGCTCCTTATTTCGCGTCTGGAGCTTCCCGTTGTCGCCGCGCTGGAAAAGGCCCCGGGCCTGATTTTAAGCAGGCTCGACAGGCGCAAAAGCCGTGAGGCGAATGTGCTCACGGAAGACGAATTCAGGCACCTGGTGGACGCGGGCAGTAAAGACGGGGCGGTGGACGAGGCGCAAAAAGAGTTGATCAATGCAATTTTTGCATCAGGTGACCGGCCGGTGACGGAGATCATGATCCCCCGCGTGGACATGTTTTGCCTGCCTTCTGAAATGAAGCCGGCCGACATAGTCCGGCAGGTCGCCCGGGGCCGTTATGAGCGCGTGCCGATTTACCGCGACGAGCGCGACAATATTATCGGCATCCTCCGTGCGCGTGATCTGCTGGAGGCCACATTCACCGCCGGCCGGCCCCCGTCTGTGGAAAGCATGCTGGCCCGCCCCTTTTTCGTGCCGGAGAGTAAAACCATCAACGGCCTGCTGCATGATTTTCGAGAAAAATCAATACAGATCGCTATCGTGGTGGACGAGTACGGAGGCGTCTCGGGGCTGGTGGCGCTCGAAGACATTCTGGAGCACCTGTTTGAGGAGGCCTACAGCCAGGATGCCCCGGCCTGCATGGAATGCGAAATTCTTGATGAAAACACCATCATTGTTCCGGGCAGGCTGCCCGTTGAGGAGGTCAATGAAATGCTCGGCGCCTCGCTGCCGGATGATGAATTTGACACTGTCGGCGGATTTGTACTGCATTTATTCGGAAAAATGCCTGAGAAAGGCGAGTCGGTCCGTTTTGAAAACTATCTTTTCCGCGCCGAGAACGTGAGGCGCACCAGAATCCTCAGCATACGTATCAAAAAAGAAGAGCCCGCCGGTGATGAGGAGGAAACTTGAGCTTTTATCTGATTGTGGCGATAATCGTACTGTGTTTCTTCCTGGAGGCCCTCTATTCAGGGGGTGAGGTTGCCCTGTTTTCCGCCGACATCAATAAAATAAAGTACCGTGCGAATAAAGGATCGGCGGCGGCAAAGCGGGCCGTTAAATTGAAGGAGCATCCGGAATCGTTTATTTCCACGGCACTCATCGGTACGAACCTGGCGATCATCGTCGCTTCCACACTGACGACCGGGCTTCTGATCGGGCATTTCGGCGCTGCGCGCGGCGAGAAGTTCGCCTTTCTGGTTTTGTTTCCCGCCCTTTTTGTAATGATCATCGTCCGCAGCATCTTTCAGCATTATGCACAGTTCATGTCGGTCAGTGTTGCGCGTTTTATTCATTTTTCCTACTATGTCTTTTACCCGCTGGCGCGGTTTATCGCGATGATATCCAGAGGCGCGGTGAATATCTCATCTGAACGCAAAAATACGCAGTCTTCAGGTTATATCACCAGGGAAGGGCTCAAATATATCCTGGACGAAAAGACAAAAGGCAGTGATATTCTGTCCAGCGAAAAGGAAATGGTGAACCGCGTATTTGATTTTTCCGGTCTGACAGCCGGAAAAATCATGGTGCCCATCACGGATCTGACGGCCCTGCCTCAGTCTATGCCGATCGACGAGGCGGCCCGCATTGTCGCGCAAAAAAAATATATGCGCATTCCCGTCTATGCGGACACGGTTTACAACATTGTCGGGATTCTGCACTACTTCGATCTGCTCGGGCTGCTTTTGGAAAAGCGACAGACGGCCACCGCAGATTCAGCCGCGGCCACGGTGGCGGATTGCATGCGCACGGATGTCTTTTATGTGCCGGAGACGAAAAAAGCAGGTTCACTTTTGATGGAGATGCGTGTAAAACCCGAGCGCATGGCGATTGTCGTGGATGAATACGGAAGCGCCTCGGGCATCATCACGATGGAGGATATCGCCGAGAAAATTGTCGGCAGCATCGACGAGGAATATAACAAGGGGGAAAAGCTCTACAGGAAGACAGCGCCCGGAAGATACCTGGTCAGCGCCCGGATGAAAATAAGCGACCTCAACGAGTCTTTGCCGGCCAGACTGCCGCAGGGGCATTATGAAACACTCGGCGGCTTTTTGATCCAGCAGGCAGGCAGGGTCCCCCTGCGTAAAGAAAGGCTGGAATTTGACGGCATGATTTTTATCATAGAAAATGCCGACCAAAAGTCCATTCGTGAGGTTTTGCTTATTTTGCCGGGAGAGCTAAAAGACCTGAAGGCGTCCCCGCAGCAAGGAGGAAAAGATTGACAAAAAAAAACGAATTTTGCGCCCTCATCTTAGCGGCGGGGAAGGGCACCCGCATGAAATCGGATATGGCCAAAGTACTTCACCTGATGGAAGGCCGACCGCTTTTATATTACCCGCTTAGGGCGGCGCGAAGCGCGGGCGCGGAGAAAATCATTGTCATCGCCGGCCATCAGTACGACATGGTCACTGCGGCGTTTCCCGATCCGGATCTGACGTTTGTAGAACAAAATCCGCAGTTGGGTACAGGCCATGCCGTGATGCAGGCAAAAGATGCGCTTGTCGATTATCGCGGCTTGACGGTTATTCTCTGTGGGGATGTCCCCCTTTTGAAGCCGGAGACCATCCGTAAACTTATTTCGGCGCACGAAAAAGCGCGGGCCGGTGTGACCGTGCTGACCACAGAGCCTCCCGGCCCTCACGCATACGGCCGGATTGTAAAAGACGGCCGTGGTGACGTGATAAAAATTGTCGAGCACCGGGACGCAAGTGAAGACGAAAGGAAAATCACGGAAATCAACTCGGGAATCTACTGCGTGGATACGCGGTTTTTGTTTTCCGCGCTGGCTCGCATAAAAAACGACAATCAGCAGCAGGAATATTATCTGACCGACATTGTGGAAATTGCGCGCCGCGACGGCGTCAGAGTTCACGCCTTTCTGATTGATGATTATATAGAGGTGATGGGTATCAACACGCCGGATGAACTGGCCAGGGCGGAAAGTCACCTTCGCCGGAAAACAAGCTTTCAGGGTTGATCAAGTGGCAGGTGCAACCGGATTATTCGACCGCAAAGTTATTCTGGCCCCTCTGGCCGGCATCACCAACCTGTCTTTCAGAATGATGGCCCGCGAGTTCGGCTGTGATTTATGCCTCACCGAAATGGTGAGCGCCAACGGCCTGGTACGCGGCTCCGAAACGACCGTAGCCTATCTCAAAACCATCCCGGAAGACCGCCCGCTGGGCGTCCAGCTTTTCGGGGCCGATCCTCAGATAATGGCCGAGGCAGCCGTGCTCGTCTCAGAGCATCACCCTGATTTTATTGACATTAACATGGGCTGCCCGGTCAGGAAGGTCGTGCGCTCCGGCGCGGGCGCCTTCCTGATGAAAGATCCTGCTGCGGCAGGTCGCATCATCGCCGCTGTCGTCAAGGCGGTACGCGTGCCGGTTACGGTAAAAATACGCTCCGGATGGAGCCGGCAAAGCGCCAACGCGGTGGAAATGGCCAAAATTGCACAGGAAGCCGGCGCCGCCGCAATAACGGTGCACGGCCGGACGGCCGATCAGGGATTTTCCGGCCATGCCGACTGGAATGTGGTTGCACTGGTGAAAAAGGCGGTGGCCATCCCGGTTGTCGGAAACGGTGATATTCGACAGCCGGCGGATGCACTGCGCATGTTTTGTCTCACACGGTGCGATGCGGTAATGGTCGGGCGCGGCGCGCTGGGAAATCCGTGGCTGTTTCAGGGTATTAGCCGGCTTTTGGCCGGGGAGCCGGACATGCCTGCGCCCGATCCTGCCCAACGGCTCGAGGTTATCAGAAAACACCATGATATGGAAATACAAGCCTGTGGCATGAAGGTTGCCGACCGGATGTTTCGCAAGCACCTGCTGTGGTACACAAAAGGCCTGCCCGGTTCGGGAAAATTCAGGGAGGCGGCGGGAAAAATGGCCGACTCCAGACAGTGGCTTCCTGAGCTCGAACGCTATTTCAGCTCGCTTTGTACAACTGCGCCGCCGGAAATAATGCCTTGACTTTGCAGTGGTGAATTGGCATAAATGAGGCAAGTCAAAAAGGATTTACAGACTGCAAATTCCTGAAAAGGACAATGAAAAGTGGAACTCGGTAAATTTGCACAACTTGAGCAGAAGATAAAACAAATTGTCAGTGAGCAGGTATTTTTAAAAAAGCAGATTTCAGTATTGGAGGACACGTTAAAAAACAAAGAAGCGGAGATAGAGGAATACAGGAACAAATTCAAGATATTAGATGAGGAAAGGAATAGCGTACGCGCGAGGGTGGATTCACTGCTTGATTTACTTGCAGATATAGAGGTGGAAAAATAAGCTTCCAGGGCGTGAGTTTTGAAAAAGCGTTACGAAATCAAAATTTTGGGACAGCAACTTGCGGTGTTAAGCGATGCGGAAGATGAAGAGGTGAACAATATAGTCCGGTATGTCAATGATAAGATGGAAGAAATCATGAAATCCAGCAGCGGACTCCGGACTTTGGATGTGGCTATCCTGGCGGCTTTAAACATTTCAGAAGAGTTTTTAAAATTAAAAGGAGTCAGTGAGGATCTGCGCGACCATCTGGAGCGAAGGTCCGAACAATTGATCCAACTGATTGAAAACGTTAGTTAATTAAAACAATTACCCCTGCGATGTGCGTGATTGTCATTTGTTTTTGAGCCAACACTTTGAACCCGGGGCCTGCACTTGTTTGTGGTGAGCACGTCCGCCTTGTTCCACTGGTCGACCGGCGGAAAGCCTGAAACAAACAACACCTGGCACCCACTTGTTTAAAAGGTTCAAAATCGTGATTAACACGGCATAGGCGGGGGTTTTTTTGTCCTCACCTTTTCTTTCCTCACCACCTGACGTAATTTCCGGTCAAGAATCCTTCGGCTTCGGCTCACACGGCTCGGGCCGGAAGGTTTAAATATAATCCTGCTGAAGCGTTGATCAGCAGCATAAGGTTCAATACAGTTCCTGATGCGTGATGTTCGGCGGGAATCAAGAGGAGGTAACAAAATGTTCGACGGCGGTTTAATTATTCTGCTGGTTATAGTGGCGGTTCTGGCGGGGGCGGTGGCAGGCTATGTTCTGAAACAGGTTTTTACCGCGAAGAAAGTCAGGGCATCGGAAAGCCTTGCCGCCCGTATTGTCGATGAATCAAAAAAAGAAGCGGAAACCATTAAAAAAGAAGCTATTTTACAGGCGAAAGAAAATCTGCTGAAGATAAAGGCGGATTTTGACCGCGAAACCAAGGATGTCAAAAATGACCTCGAGGCGCTGGAGCGACGCATCCGGGCCAAGGAGGAAAACCTCGACAAGCGCGTCGATACCCTTTCTCAGAAGGAGACCAGCATTGAAGGTCGTGAAAAAAGCCTGAGCCAGAAAGAACACGCGCTGGATGAAAAGCACAGGCGTCTTGACGCGATAGTCGAAGAGCAGAAAGTGAAGCTCGAGAAAATCGCCGGCATCACCCCCGAGGAGGCGAAAAATATTCTCATCGAATCCATGGAGGCAAACGCCCGGCGCGACGCGGCCGGCATTGTTCGTAAAATCGAGGACGAAGCCAGGCTGACGGCAGACCGCAAGGCAAAGGAAATTATCGCCTATGCGGTGCAGCGCTACGCCGGCGACTATGTGGCGGAGCGCACCGTTTCCGTCGTCAATCTGCCCAGCGAAGAAATGAAGGGCAGGATTATCGGCCGCGAAGGGCGAAATATCCGGGCGATTGAAGCGGCCACCGGCATTGATCTGATTGTGGATGACACGCCGGAAGCGGTCGTGCTCTCCAGCTTTGACCCGGTGCGCCGGGAGGTCGCCCGCATCTCCCTGGAGCGCCTGATTCAGGACGGCAGGATTCACCCCGGCCGCATTGAAGAGATCGTCAAAAAGGTGGAAAAGGAAGTGGAGCAGACCATCCGTGAGGCGGGTGAAAAGGCTTCCTTCGACTGCGGTGTTCATGATATCCACCCGGAAATCATCAATATGCTGGGTACTCTCAGATACCGCACCAGTTACTCGCAAAATGTCCTGCAGCACTCCATCGATGTATCCTATCTGACCGGGCTGATGGCTGCGGAGCTGAAGATGAACATCAAGGAGGCCAAGCGCGCCGGACTGCTCCACGATATCGGCAAGGCGGTGGACCATAAAATCGAAGGGACACACGCAGCCATCGGAGCGGACTTTGCCAGACGCTTCGGCGAGAACCAGCGCATCGTGCAGGCGATCGCCACGCACCACGACGATGGCCGCAACAACACACTTCTGGGCGTGCTGGTGCAGGCGGCGGATACTCTGTCGGCGGCACGCCCCGGAGCGCGCCGCGAGATGCTCGAATCTTACGTACAGAGACTCGAAGAGCTCGAAAAAATAGCCAACTCCTTCACCGGCGTGGACAAGTGCTTCGCCATTCAGGCGGGGCGTGAAATCCGCATCATGGTGGAAAATGAAAAAATATCGGACAATGACGCGGCCATGCTGTGCAACGATATTGTCAAGAAGATTGAAGATGAGCTGACCTATCCGGGACAGATCAAAGTCACCGTGATCCGTGAGACACGGGTTTCCAATTTTGCCAGGTAGAGGCGCGAAACGGACGAAAATATGATCATCCTGTTTATTGGCGATATAGTCGGCAGGCCCGGCCGTCGTGCAGTCCGGGAGATTTTACCCTCGCTTATCGAAAGGTATAAAATAGATTTCGTCATCGCCAACTGCGAAAACGCGGCCGCCGGTTTCGGCATCAACAGAGATATCGTGGAAGAACTTTACGCGTCGCGCATCGATGTGCTGACTTCAGGTAATCATATCTGGGATAAGAAAGAAGCCCTCGGGTTTATCGACGAGTATGAGACCCTCTTGCGGCCGGCAAATTACCCCGAGGCGGCTCCCGGCCGCGGCCGGGTTTTGTACCCGACGCCGGCAGGCGAGTATGTCGGAGTGCTGAATCTGGCCGGGCGCATCTTCATGCATCCTTCCGGTTGCCCGTTTATGCAGGCCAGGCGCGAGATTGAACACCTTCGCGCTCGAACAAACGTGATCATCGTTGACTTTCATGCGGAAGCTACATCGGAAAAACGCGCACTGGGCTGGTACCTCGACGGACGGGTCAGCGCAGTTTTGGGCACCCATACCCATGTGCAGACCGCGGATGAGGAAGTGCTGCCGGGGGGCACCGCCTATATCAGTGATGCCGGCATGACCGGACCTTTCGATTCCGTCATCGGCATCGGTAAGGAAACAATCATCGAAAGATTCCTGACGCAGATTCCCAACAGATTCGAGGTGGCCAAAAACGATATCCGCCTGCAGGCGGTGATGCTCGATATTGATGCAGCCAACGGGAAGGCCCGCGCCATCGAGCGCATCAGCATCAGATTGAATGAGAAAACGGAGGCGATATGAAAAGCGGTTATGAAGTGCTCAAGGAAAGGGGATTTATCGAACAGGTTACGGATGAAGCCCTGATTGAGCAGCAGTTTGCCGGGGGGCCGCTCACCTGTTACATCGGATTCGATCCAACCGCCACCAGTTTGCACATCGGATCTTTAGTGCCTATCATGGCTTTGACCCATATGCAAAAAACCGGCAACCGCCCGCTTGCCCTGGTGGGCGGCGGCACAGGGCTGATCGGCGACCCCAGCGGCAAGACGGAAATGAGGCAGGTGCTGACCCGTGACCAGATTGATTACAATGTGCAGTGCCTGGGCAAACAGCTTTCCCGCTACCTCGACTTTTCGGAAGGTCGGGCGGTGCTTTTGAACAATGCCGAATGGCTCACCAAAATAAACTATATCGAATTTCTGCGCGATATCGGGCGGCACTTCAGTGTCAACCGCATGCTGGCGGCGGAAAGCTATAAAATACGCCTGGAGAAGGGGCTGAACTTCATTGAATTCAACTACATGCTTCTGCAGGGCTATGATTTCCTGTATCTGTTCCAGCACTATGACTGCGCCCTGCAGATGGGCGGCAACGACCAGTGGGGCAATATGCTGGCCGGTACCGAGCTGATCAGAAAAGTGGAAGGCAAAGACGCACATGCCCTGACTTTTCCACTGATCACCACCTCGCTGGGGCAGAAAATGGGGAAAACGGAAAAAGGCACAGTCTGGCTCGACGCGGAATTGACCAGCCCCTACGAGTATTATCAGTACTGGGTGAACTGCGACGACGCGGATGTGGTGCGGTTTATGAAGCTGTTTACCTTTCTGCCGCTGGAAGAAATTGCCGCCGCCGCCAAATTGGCGGATGCGCAACTGAACATGGCCAAGGCCGTCTTGGCGTATGAGGCGACGAAAGTCACGCACGGGGCTCAGGCGGCCGCAGCCGCGTGGCGCGCCTCGATGGAAGCGTTTCATTCCCGTCCGGTGGACGAAGCTCTTTTCCCGTCAAGCGACATCCCGAGGCATGCCCCCGAGTCGGACACCTCCGCGATACCCCGCTACAAGGTGACATCCGGAGATATTGAAACGGGGCTTCTGATTACCTCTCTTTGCGCCAGAGCGGGCCTGACTAAATCCATGTCGGAGGCCAGGCGCCTTGTCGAACAAGGCGGCATCTATGCGGGAGACCGCCAGGTCAGATCGGTTGATGAAAAACTGTCACGCGATGATTTCTTCGGCGGCAGCGAAATGCGCCTGCGCAGGGGAAAGAAAAAGTACCTGATCGTGGAGATGGAAGGATAGAGGTTCAGTGAAAGAAGATTGGCTGATCAGCCTGGCGGAGAAAAAAGGGCGGCTGCCTTACAGGTATTTATTCCTTTCCCATCGCTTCCCATCAGTTTTTAACTTTGAACACAAAAATCTTTATCCGTCCTCAGCCTTGTCTTGACCAGACAGGGCTTTCGTGTTAGGAACCGCGGGTTATTTCAAGGATGTGAACGCCGGTGCCCGCTTCGTGTCCGGGCCTGAATTACGGAGGTGATTGTGACTTTTCAGGAATTGATTTTTGCTCTGGAACGCTACTGGGATTCCCGAGGCTGCCTGATTCAGCAGCCCTACGATCTGGAAGTCGGAGCCGGCACGTTTCATCCCGCCACCTGCCTGCGCGCGCTCGGCCCCGAGCCGTGGAATGTCGCTTATGTGCAGCCCTCCCGCCGCCCGGCCGACGGCCGCTACGGGGCAAATCCCAACCGCCTGCAGCATTACTACCAGTACCAAGTCATTATGAAGCCTTCTCCCGACAATATCCAGGAGCTTTATCTCGACTCGCTTCAAAGCTTCGGCATCGACCCGCTGGAGCATGACATCCGCTTTGTCGAGGACGACTGGGAATCCCCGACGCTGGGCGCCTGGGGGCTGGGCTGGGAAGTATGGCTCGACGGCATGGAAATCTCGCAGTTCACCTATTTTCAGCAAGTCGGCGGCTTTGACTGCAGCCCTGTGTGTGCGGAACTGACCTACGGCACGGAGCGCATCGCCATGTATCTTCAGGGTGTGAACAGCGTCTATGATCTCAAGTGGACGGACAAAGTCAGCTATGGAGATGTTCATCATCGCGGCGAGGTGGAATTTTCGACCTACAACTTTGAGGTGGCCGACATTCCCATGCTGCGCAGGCTCTTCGACACGTACGAAGAAGAGGCGCTGCGCATTGCCGAAAGAAAGTTGCCTCTGCCCGCCTATGATTACTGCCTGAAATGTTCGCATGTCTTCAATCTGCTCGACGCGCGCGGCGCCATCAGCGTGGCGGAGCGCACAAGCTATATCGGCCGGGTGAGAAACCTTGCCCGCATCAGCGCGGAGCTGTACTTGAAGCAGCGCGAGGAACTGGGCTACCCCCTCTTAAAGACGGCATAACCTGATTGTCCAATACCGGGAGATAAAATGAATAACGAACTGCTTTTCGAAATCGGAACGGAGGAAATACCGGCCGGCTTTTTATCGAAAGCCGTGGTTGACATGGAAGAGATTATCCGTAAATCGCTGACGGAAAAGCGCATCGCCTTTGACGGGATCCGCTGTCTGGCCACACCGCGCCGGCTGGTGCTCACAATTGCGGATCTGGCGCAAAAGCAAGATGATCAGACTGTGGAAAAAATGGGGCCGGCGAAAAGGGCGGCTTTTGATGAAAACGGACAGCCGACCAAAGCCGCTTTGGGCTTCGCCCGCGGTCAGGAAGTGGAAGTATCCGAACTGGAAACGATCACCACGGACAAGGGGGAGTATCTGGGCGTACGCAAAACGATCACCGGTCAGCCCACAGCCGGGCTTCTTCCGGAGATACTCACAAACTTTATGCTGTCTATTCCTTTCCGCAAGTCCATGCGCTGGGGGGCGCGCAGCCTGCGCTTCGCCCGTCCGGTACACTGGCTTGTGGCACTGTACGGTGGAAAAGTCGTCCCTTTTAAAATTGAGGATATCGAAAGCGGCAATACTTCCCGTGGGCACAGGTTTATGAGCCCCGTTTCATTTACCGTGAATGGTTTTTCCGATTACCTGGAAAAAGCGCGGGAAAATTTCGTGATCGTTGATCCCGAAGAAAGAAAAAAACTAATCCTGGAAGAGGCGCAAAAAGAGGCGCAGGCGGCGGGCGGCAGGCTTTTTTATGATGAGGAACTGCTCGAAGCGATCAGCTTTATCGTGGAATACCCGGTGGTTGTCCGCGGAGGCTTTGACGGGGAGTATTTGACGCTGCCCCAGGAAGTTCTCACAACCACTATGATTTCTCATCAGAAATACTTCCCCGTCGTCGATGACAAAGGAAAACTGCTGCCGTTTTTCATCGCGGTAAGTAATACGAAAGCGCGCGACCTTTCTGTTGTAGCTGCGGGGAATGAACGTGTCTTGCGGGCGCGGCTGGCCGACGCCTCGTTTTTCTTTGAAGAAGACAGAAAAGTTCCTCTTGAAGAGAGGGTGGAATCTCTCAAAAAGGTGGTTTTTCATACGCAACTGGGCACATCACACAAAAAAGTAATGCGCTTTCGCAGGCTCGCCGTGAAAATTGCTGCAGCGCTGAAAGTCAGGCCGGCCGTGAAAAAAAATGTGGATCGCGCCGCTCTTTTGGCCAAAGCAGACCTCGAGTCTCTGATGGTCGGTGAGTTTGCGGAGCTCCAGGGCATCATGGGCCGTGAATACGCGCTTCTGGCCGGTGAAGACCCGGCCTGCGCCAATGCCATTTATGAACATTATCTGCCGGTTGTCGCAGGCGGCAGACTGCCCGCATCGGACGAAGGGGCGATTGTCGGCATTGCCGACAAAATGGATACGATTGCCGGGTTTTTCGGTGTCGGCCTGCCCCCCACCGGGACGGCCGACCCCTACGCCCTGCGCCGTCAGTCTCTTGGAATAATAAATATAATTCTGTCGAAACAATATGCTCTTAGCCTGAACTTTCTGATTGATGAAAGCCTTACGCTGCTCAAAGACACATTAAAGAAACCGGCCTCCGATGCCAAAAAAGACGTGCTGGATTTTTTCCGTGGCCGCCTTCAGCATCAGTTGATATCACAGGGATATGCCTACGATACGGTCGAGGCAGTTTTATCCGCCGACATGGATGATCTCCTTGTGGTGATTGAAAAAATAAAGGCTCTGGAGGATTTCCGTAAAAATCCGGAATTTGAGCCTGTTTCCGTGGCTTTCAAGCGCGTGGACAATATTCTGAAGGATTTTAAAGGCGGTCGCGCCGATGTCAACCTGCTTGCCCATGACGCGGAAATTCAATTATTTTCAGCGCTTGATGACATCAAAACGCGCGTGGAAAAAAATATCGCGGAAAAGGATTTCATCGGAGCACTAAACAAACTTGCGGCGCTGCGGCCCGCCGTGGACGCTTTTTTCGACCACGTAATGGTCATGGACAAGGATGAACAAATCCGCTTGAACCGCCTGTCGCTTTTATCGGAAATATCGTGTCTTTTCCATAAAATAGCCGATTTTTCCAAAATTGTCACCGCAGGCTGACCGGCCGGCGGCTTTCAAGCGCGGTGCGGCATATTTTTTCTGAAAAATATTTCATTTTTTTCGGTTCCCGGCAGAACTTTTTCCCCGATTCGTCCGATACCATATTGGTAACATGTAATACAGCACGCGCCCAAATACAATCAGCTGCGGAAGCGACCGGATGATAATAGAAAAATATTATATGGTTTCAATGAGTTGTGATATTTGGTCCACGGCAGCCTCATTGACATTCGATCAAACTCCTGATATTTTAAGGCATCTTGATTTCACTGCGGAGGTTCAGACCGGGAGGCTTCTCTAATGAGTTTTGCGTTTAAAACAGAATCATCAGACAGCATGGATGAAAAACTGCGGATCAGGAAAAGTCTGCAGGAAATAACCAACCGCATCCATGCCGCTCACAATATCGCCCATATTCTTGTTGAAGTAAAAGACGGGATTCTGGAGCTTTTTCATGCCGCCTCCATCACCATTTATGTTGTGGACAAGCTGCACAACGAAATTTATTCCATGTTTCTGGCCGGCGCGCAGATCAAGGAAATTCGCGTTCCGATCAGCAACGAGAGCATCGCAGGCTATGTGGCCAATACGTACAATATCGTCAATATCAGTAACGCCTATAACCAGACGGAGCTCAAAGCGCTCGATTTCGAGCTGACGTTTGATTCCAGCTGGGACAAAAAGACAGGCTTCCAGACCAGGCAGATTCTGGCCGCTCCCATTTTTTACGATGACCAATTGATGGGAGTCATCCAAATTCTCAATAAAAAATTCGGCGAGGGTAGATTTTCTGATGATGAGGTCGGTCTGGCCATGGAAATCGCCGAAGTGCTGGGAGTGGCGTTTTACAATCAGCAGAGGTTTTCAAGGCGACGCAAAACGCGCTTTGATTTTCTGCTTACCAGAGGGCTGATCAAGGAAGATGAAATGGAGGCGGCCTGGCGCGAGGCCAGAGAGCAAAAGGAGTCCATCGAATATTATCTGATGCGCAAACACAGGATTTCCAAGGATGATATCGGGCATTCCTTTGAAGAATTTTATCGCTGCCGGTTCATTACCTACAATGAAAAAGCGGTCATTCCCGGTGATCTGATAAAAAACCTGAACAAAGACTATCTCCGGCGCGAATTGTGGGTTCCCCTGGAAAGAATAGACGGCAGCATTCATGTCATTGTCGATGATCCCAATAATATTTTAAAGCGCGACGCAATCGAGAACCTGCTGAAAACCAAAAAAGTCAAATACGATGTCTCTTTGCCTGAAGACATTCTCAAATACATCAACCTCTTTTTTCACACTGCCGGCGATGAGAGCTCTTTTGTCGATCTTCTGGGCCGGCTCGACGATGAAGATGGTGGCTACGATGAAGATGACGGCACCGAAATGGTCACGGAATCAGACAGCGTGATCATGCAACTGGTCAACAAAATCATCAACGATGCCTGTTTGCGACGCGCCTCCGATATCCATATCGAGCCGAATGTCGGAAAGAAAAACGTGGAAATACGCTTTAGGGTGGACGGCGATTGTGCCATTTATCAAACCGTTCCCTACAGCTACCGCGCCGCGATAATCTCGCGCATCAAAATCATGTCGAATCTGGATATCACCGTCAAAAGGCTGCCGCAGGACGGCAAGATCAAGTTCCGCCGCTCCAACGGCGAAGAACTGGAGCTGCGCGTTGCCTCCATTCCCACGCAGGGCGGCGTGGAGGACGTCGTCATGCGGCTTTTGGCCAAGGGAGAAACCATGCCCCTGCAGGACATGGCCCTGGAAAAGCGCAACTATGATGAACTTATCAAAATGATCACCAAGCCCTACGGCATGATTCTGGTGGTGGGGCCGACCGGTTCCGGAAAGACAACAACACTGCATGCCTCACTGCACCAGATCAACCGTCCCGACCGTAAAATATGGACGGCGGAGGACCCGGTGGAAATCACCCAGTACGGTCTGCGCCAGGTACAAGTGCAGCCGAAAATCGGATTTGATTTCGCGGCGGCGATGAGATCTTTTCTGCGCGCGGACCCGGACATCATCATGGTCGGCGAGATGCGGGATTTCGAAACCGCCAAAATCGGCGTGGAGGCATCTCTGACCGGCCATCTGGTTTTCAGCACACTGCACACCAACAGCGCACCGGAAACGATTGTCCGTCTTCTGGACATGGGTATCGACCCCCTCAATTTTGCCGACGCTCTTTTGGGCATTCTCGCGCAGCGTCTTGTGCGCACGTTATGCAAAAGCTGCAAGGAACTGTATCAGCCGACAAAAGAAGAATATGATGAAATTGCGGAAAGCTACGGTGAGGAAGACTTTGCAAAGCTTGAAATTCCCTATAACAATAATTTCAAACTCTACCGTCCTAAAGGATGCGACATTTGCGACAGAACCGGTTATCGGGGAAGAATGGGCATTCATGAACTGGTGGTTGCCACAGATCAGGTCAAAAGGCTCATCCAAAAAAGGGAAACAGTCGAAGTCATGCGTGCCCAGGCGATGTCCGAAGGGATGACCACACTTTTGCAAGATGGCATTATCAAGGCCCTGAAAGGCTACACCGACTTCATGCAGGTCCGGCGCGTCTGCATCCGCTGATTTTTTGCCGCATTTAGTTTTATTTACTCCTGCCTCACATCTTTTTCACATTATGTGCAACCGCGTTGAACATTTCATGAAACGTTAATGTAAAAAGAGATGGTTTTGTTTTTTCCCGGC
>ENA-UPXM01002282-UPXM01002282.1-activated-sludge-metagenome-genome-assembly--contig:-NODE-2282-length-22782-cov-6.857262_pt1 | contig 22782 bp, 18 predicted proteins | sample MGYA00238178_ERZ772708 | MGnify/ENA primary metagenome ERZ772708 (study PRJEB29002, sample SAMN05720212) | activated sludge metagenome | isolation source: anaerobic digester from wastewater... | reverse complement strand
CGCAAACGCAAGTGCGCATTGAGCTTGCCCCAGGGGCAACGCTCGCGCAAACCGTAGCGATTAGCGAGCAAGCGCGGCTGATATTAAAAAACATCAAACATGTGAATAGCATTTACACCACGGTGGGCGGCGGTGCGGCAGGTAGCGACCCTTTTGCAGGCGGCGGCACAACTGAGGCAAGAAAATCGACCCTGACGATTCAATTAGACCCGCGCGGTAAACGCCCGAAAAAGCAAGTGATAGAAACCGAAATGCGTGAAAAACTGCAAACCTTAGCAGGTGTGCGGCTTGGCGTGGGCCTAGAAGGCTCGGGCGAAAAATATGTGCTTGCCCTCACCAGTGAAGACAGCGTAGCGCTTGCCTCTGCCGCCAGCGCGGTTGAGAAAGACTTACGAAAAATTCAGGGGCTAGGCAATATCGCATCAAGTGCGGCGCTGGTGCGTCAAGAAATCATCGTGAAGCCAGACTTTTCCGCTGCGGCCGATTTAGGCGTGACCAGCAATGCGATGGGCGAAACCTTGCGTATTGCCACCGTAGGCGATTATGAGCAACTATTACCTAAGCTTAATTTAGAGCAGCGCCAAGTGCCGATTGTGGTAAAACTTAACAATGCTGGCAGGCAAGATCTCAGCACGCTGGGTAAACTCGCCGTGCCCAGCACACATGGCGGCTCAGTTCCTTTAGAACAAGTGGCAACACTACAAATGGCCAGCGGACCTGCCGTGATTAGCCGTTATGACCGCTCACGCAATGTGCAATTTAACATTGAGCTCTCTGGCTTGCCGATTGGCGATGCGGCTGATGCTATTAAAAAATTACCTGCCATTCAACATTTGCCCGCAGGTGTTGCCCAAGCCGAGCTGGGCGATGCTGAAATGATGGGCGAATTATTTGCGAGCTTTGGCATTGCCATGCTCACAGGCGTGCTGTGCATTTATTTTGTATTAGTGTTATTATTCAAAGACTTTTTGCAACCCATCACCATTTTAATCGCCCTGCCATTATCGCTTGGCGGCGCTTTTCTTGCCTTGCTGGTGGCAGGCAAAGCGCTTTCTATGCCGTCTCTCATCGGCTTAGTGATGCTCATGGGCATTGCCACTAAAAACTCAATTTTACTGGTGGAATACGCCATTATGGCGCGGCGCGACCACGGCATGACGCGCTTTGAAGCTATTATGGATGCCTGCCATAAACGCGCCCGCCCCATTATCATGACCACCATCGCCATGACCGCAGGCATGTTGCCAGTCGCACTTACGCTAGGCGCAGGCGATGGCTCATTTCGTAGCCCGATGGCAGTTTCCGTGATTGGTGGTTTATTAACCTCCACCCTGTTAAGTTTGTTGGTGATTCCAGTGGCCTATACGTTAATTGATGATGTGCAGCAATGGATTCGAAAAATCTTCATCACATCCAAACATCAAGTGACATAAAAAAACTTTTAAAACCTAAAATAGGCTATATAAAAAACTTGTTTTCAGCCTCATTTGCACTACAACCTTTTTCGATGCTCTGGAAGCCTTATAAATAAAGGCTTCCAGAGCATAAAAAAATCCTCGAGAGATTCGCAACACATTTTTACGTGAATGCTGCACTTTTTTATGCAACGACACACATAGTCAGGTTTTGGAATTCACAGCTATAAACGTTATACTGTAGCCTTTAATCGTTGAGCAAAAACGGCTACGGTTTATTAAAAAAATCCTCATGAAAAATATCATCTTCAATTTTTTATTGGGCGCATTTAACGCTACCGTTAAATGGTTAAAACGTAAGTAAATTTTTGCACTTGCTATTCACCAATACAGGCCAAACGCTATGATTGTCATTACCGGCGGCGCAGGCATGATAGGCTCTATCATCGCCTGGCATCTTAATACCAAACTCGGACGCAGTGATTTAGTCATTGTTGATAGCATTACCCACCCCGAGCAATGGCAGAACCTCGTACACCGCCAATATGCCCAATATTTTGATAAAGACGCGCTGTTGCCATGGCTAGAAGGTCGAACAGATATTGAAGCCATCATCCACATGGGCGCCATCAGTGCTACCACTGAGCGTGATTTCAATAAACTGGTGGACACCAACATCCATTACAGTCAAAATTTATGGACGTGGTGTGCAAACAACAACGTGCCTTTCTTTTACGCAAGCTCAGCCGCCACTTATGGCGATGGCAATTTAGGCTATAACGATGCCAGCATTGACAACTTACGTCCGCTCAATGGGTATGGTTACTCAAAACACTTTTTTGACCAATGGGCTTTGCGCCAAGTGAAAGAAAATGCGCCGCAGCCGCCAAGTTGGGCGGGCTTTAAATTCTTTAACGTCTATGGCCCCAACGAATATCACAAGGAACGCATGGCGAGTGTGGCTTATCACACGTTTAATCAGTTTAGCCAAACCGGCACCATGAAGTTGTTTAAAGGCACCAAAGCCGGGGTTGAAGACGGCATGCAAATGCGCGATTTTGTTTATGTGAAAGATGCCGCCAGTGTGGTAGCGCACTTTATGCAAGCGGCGCATCGCGAAAAGCCGATTCAAAATGGCATCTACAACATCGGTACGGGCCATGCCCGCAGCTTTAAAGATTTGGCGCTGAGTGTCATGCATAGCATGGGCCGCGAACCGCATATTACCTACATCGACATGCCAGAAGACTTGCAGGGCAAATACCAGTATTTCACCGAAGCTTCAATGACTAAGCTAAAAGCAGCGGGCTACACCGAGCCCTTCACCAGCTTAGAAGATGGTGTAAAAGATTATGTGCAAAATTATTTATTAAAGCCAGATGCTTATTGTTAAAAAGGATGGTTGCCGCTCATGAAATATGTTGAATATTTACAAGGTGAACACGCCGCCCACATGGCGATGTTCAATGCCCTTGCGCCGCTTTTTCCAACCATCAGCGATGTGGGCATCGCCATGCAAAACACTATTCAAAATGGCGGAAAAATCCTCATTATGGGTAACGGCGGTAGCGCGGCAGATAGCCAGCATATTGCGGCAGAAATTGTCGGCCGTTATAAAAAAGAACGTAAAGGCATGCCTGCCATTGCCTTAACCACAGATACTTCAATTCTTACCTCTGTTGGCAATGATTATGGCTACGATTATATTTTCGCCCGCCAAATTGAAGCCCTATGCCGCCCAGAAGACTTGGTGATTGGCATTACCACTTCTGGTAACAGCGCAAACGTAGTCCGTGCGATTGAAGCAGCAAAGGCGATAGGCGCTACTACAGTTGGTTTGACGGGTGGCACCGGTGGCAAACTGAAGGATTTATGTGATTTTAGCTTGGTCATACCGTCAAGTGTCACGGCAAGAATTCAAGAAGCGCATATTTTTGTGGGGCATTCTCTTTGTGAAATTCTAGAAAGTGATTAACACCCTTGATTAAACGAATAAGATTATCAAGGTAAAGGCTACCTTTCATGCACCAAAAACTCACTGAAACCGTCAAACAATTTGGCAATAAACCCCTACACGCATTGGTGATTGGCGATGTAATGCTAGACCGTTACATCATGGGGGAAGTCAGCCGCATCTCGCCTGAAGCGCCGGTGCCGATTGTTTTACTAAAATCTCAAGAAGACCGCATTGGCGGCGCGGCCAATGTTGCGGCCAACCTTGCCCTGCTCAACATTACAACGCACATCATTGGTTGTGTAGGCCATGATAACGAAGCAAACATCTTGCTGGATTTAATGAATAAAATCGGCATAGAAAGCAGCCAAATACTGCGCTCAACTCACCGCCCAACCATCGCAAAAACACGCATTCTTGGCGGACACCAGCAAATGATGCGCTTAGACCAAGAAGACAGCAGCGTTTTTACCATTGATGAAAATGCACAACTCATTGCAACGATTGATGCACAAATCCGCTTAAAACCAGCGGTTGTCATTTTATCGGATTACGCAAAAGGATTATTGACAACGCAAACCAGTCAGCATGTCATCAGTCAATGCAAATTACACAACATTCCCGTGTTGGTTGACCCAAAAGGCAAAGATTACAGCAAATACATGGGCGCTACTGCGCTAACCCCCAACAAAAAAGAAACTGCTGAAGCCTGTGATACCACCATCAATGACCCAACATTAATCGCAAAAGCAACGCAACTTAAACATAAGTTAAATCTAGAATTTTTAGCAGTCACCCGCGGTGAAGAAGGCATTTCCCTCATCGAAAAAGACCATCATCACCTACCTGCCATCGCCAAGCAGGTTTTTGATGTATCAGGCGCGGGAGACACGGTAATTGCGACTTTGGCTGCAGGCTTAATACACCAGCTAACCCCAATAGAAGCGCTAGAACTTGCCAATTTTGCTGCTGCCGTGGTAGTTGGCAAGGTAGGCACCGTTCCCATCACCCAGCAGGATTTACTTGAAGCCTTAAATACTCAGCAGGGTAATGAGCAGGCGCATAAGATTGGTGATTTAGCGCAAATCATGCAAAAAGTGGACGCCTGGAAAAAACAGCAACTCAAAATTGTATTCACCAATGGCTGTTTTGATTTATTGCATGCTGGCCATGTGACATATTTAGAGCAAGCCAAAAAACGAGGTGACAAGCTCATTTTGGGCCTCAATACCGACCGCTCAGTGAGCGCGCTTAAAGGACCCACCCGGCCTGTGGTCAACGAAAATGACCGCGCACGCGTGCTTGCCGCACTTGAATCAGTGGATGCTGTTATTTTATTTGATGAAGAAACCCCCATAAATCTCATAAACGCCATTCAGCCAAAGGTCATCGCCAAAGGTAGCGATTACACGGCAGCACAGGTCGTGGGAGGCAAAGAAGTGCAAAGTTGGGGGGGCGAAATTGCGCTGATTGATTTAGTTGAAGGACGCAGCACGAGCAACATCATCAACAAAATGAACGCGTAATGACTGAAAAAATCCTCATTTTGGGCCCGGCATGGGTGGGTGATATGGTGCTGGCACAAAGCCTATTTAAAACACTCAAAACCAACAAACCAAACTGTATCATTGATGTGGCAGCCCCGGCATGGACTCTCCCACTTTTAGCGCGTATGCCTGAGGTAAGCGGCAAAATAGCATTGCCGTTTAAGCATGGCGAATTAGCCTTGTGGGAACGCATACGCTTCGGTAGAAGCCTAAAAAACCAAGGGTATACACAATGCATCATTCTCACCAATTCACTTAAATCTGCGCTATTGCCATGGGCTGCTGGCATAAAAAAACGCACCAGCTACTTAGGTGAAACACGCTATGGTTTAATCAATGACATTCGTCAACTTGATAAAGCCAAACTAAAAAAAACCGTCGATCGCTTTGTCAATTTAGGGTTAGAACACAATCAACAACTTCCAACACCTATCCCGAACCCTGTACTGCTTGCCAATCGTGAAAATGCTATTATCGCGCTCAAAAACCTAGGGCTAAATTTACCCACAACCAAAATTTTAGGGCTTTGCCCTGGTGCAGAATACGGCGAGGCTAAACGTTGGCCTGCAACGTATTATGCAGAAGTTGCCAACGATGCAATCGATAAAGGTTGGGCCGTTTGGCTGTTTGGTTCTGATAAAGATATCTCAGTAACCAGTTCAATCAATCAACTGACAAACAATCGTAGTGCTGATTTTGGCGGAAAAACCAAACTGGCTGAAGCCATTGATTTAATGTCCCTTTGCGACACCATCATCAGCAACGACTCGGGCTTAATGCACGTAGCTGCCGCGTTGGATAAAAAACTGATTGCCATTTTTGGTTCAAGTGACCCGTACCACACCCCACCCATGCATCCACAAGCGATTGTTGAATATTTAGCGCTCGACTGCAGCCCATGCTTTAAGCGGGAATGTCCTCTAGGACATTTGAATTGCCTGAAGCAAATTAAGCCAGCAACAATTATTAAAAATTTAAATACATAAGATGAGTCAGCCCAAAAACATTATTAGCTTGGCCTACTACCTGCCACAATTTCATGAGATTGAAGAAAATAATCGCTGGTGGGGAAAAGGTTTTACAGAGTGGTCACAACTTCGTGAGGCGAAAATCTACTTTACTTGGCAAAAAATACGTCGGCCCGTAGAGCCTCTTGGTGAATATAGTCTGCTAAACCCCAACACAATGGAACTGCAATCGAAAATAGCAAAAGAGTACGGAATTAATGGCTTTTTGGTTTTTGATTACTGGTTTGGTGAAGGTAAAACCTTACTGGAAAAACCCATGCAAATGGTGCTTGATCAACAGCTCAAATTTGACTATTGCTTATGCTGGGCCAACCATACTTGGTATAACAAGCGCGACAACATTACCCTGCAACAACAATTTTATTTGGGCAAGCAAGACTACACCGCATATTTCAACCGCCTGCTCCCACACTTTAAATCGCCACATTATCTTAAAATTGAAAACCAGCCAATTTTCTCAATTTTCAACCCTAATGAGATTCCCGATTTAAACGTATTTATAGAGACATTTGAACAGTTAGCGAAAGAAGTTGGGTTTGACGGCATTTACTTTATTGCTGACAACACTGATGCGTCTTCAAGCCATGCAAGCCTGTTAAAAGGCTACACAAGAACCAATTACTTCTTCAAAAAGCGTAATCGCGATAATTTAATTTCCTATTTAAAAGAAAAAATAACGCGCAAGTTTGGATTTAACCAAATTGGCCCATTTTGTTATAGCTATCCCAATTTAGTGGTAAATCAACATATTGATTTTAACGATACTAAATACATCCCTTCTGTATTTACTGGCTGGGATACCACACCAAGGCACTTAAAACGCGGCACCATACTTAAAGATTTTAATTTACAAAATTTCAAGCGCCATTTACAAAAAATTGGACAAACGATTGAACGTAACAAGCAGTCCGAACGTGGCACTCAACTTATTATCATAAAGTCATGGAACGAATGGGCAGAAGGTAATTTACTTGAGCCTGATAGTGTTTTTGGCGTGACACTTTTAGAAACGTATTACGAATTTATCCAAAATATAGGTGCTAAATCGACCTCGAATTAACCTTGCCTCTATTCAGAAGCTATTTTTCCAATCTAGGTTCATTAAGAAAAAGCATGATTCCTGCAACCAAGGCAATCATCATCAGATTATAACTGGAGGTAAAAGGCACAGTGATACTGACAGTAATCAAATTTGTAATCAACATCAATAAAAGTAGTAAATATAAACTCCTAGCTTCTTGATTTTCTTTCATATGAGAAAGTAAATTTTTTACGATGAAATAGATAAGATGGACAAACAGAAAAAGGCCAAGTAAACCTGACGCATACAATACTTCTAAAAAATAATTATGGGGCGTATTAAAATCATTATTCACTAAGTGAAATTGTGAAAAAGGCTTAAATGCCTCTTCAAATGCGCTTAAGCTTAATCCATGCCCGATTATCCACTGAGTCAACGAACTACTCTTCTGAAGAGCCCAAGCATCTCGCCAAATTACTGCCCGCTCTTCTGAGCCCAGGTGAAATAATAGTGCTTCAAATCTTCCGGAAAAGTTACCGATATTAAAAACAACCAATAAGACTAAAACAAACGCAAAGATTAAGGCGGCATATTTTCTTAGTTTTGGTTCCAAGAAAAACAATACTAATATTGCTGAAAAAATCAGCCCTATCCATGTAGGCCTTGAGGCAGAGTGAAGGATAAATGCACCTAAAATAAAAAAAGCAATTGCTATAAGCCACTTTAGATATCGTGAAGATTTAAAAAAAGCATAGATTGCGAAAATTAAAAACGCTGCACTAAAAAATGCTAAATAATGAGGATTTTTAAGCGTTCCAAATGGTTTATTTAAAAGCCATATTGCAATAGATTGGACAGAAATATAGAAAAATAAAATAGCCAGTGTCGCTTTAAAAATATTGTTGCGAACATATTGTTGATTGTTTTTCGCCAACATCCATATCCCGATAGTTAAAAAAGTAGCCAATGCAATCCTGCGTAGTTCTTTAATAAACACCAAATCCATTACTGCAATATAATGCAATACTACAAACGCAATTGGAATTGAAAGTAAATAAAACAATGGCCGCATCTCACTTTTAGTGCTGTTGTTAAAAGTGCTAGGAAACATCACTAAAACAAAAACTAAGTTTAGATAGGCAAAAAATCGATAAAAATCGGACAATTCAATGACCTGCATTGTCAGGCACGATAAAATAACAAAAAAATGTAACTTGCCCGCGGTGTTCAACTTTACTGAATTATCTGAACTCAACTCTTCATCTCCTTTGTAGCAAGTGATTTGACATCCATGTTAGCTTGCTCAAACCAAACCTTCCAAATGTTTATAATCATTCGTGTACCAATCTACAAAACGACCTACGCCCACGCTTAGACTCGTACTTGGTTTAAAGCCGACCCAACGTTCCAAAGCAGACGTATCTGCAAAAGTAGCTTTAACATCTCCCGCCTGCATCGGTAAAAATTCTTTAGTAGCAATTTTACCCAGCGCGGTTTCCAGTTCTTTAATAAAGTCCATCAGTTTTTCAGGCTGGCTGTTACCAATGTTGAAAATGCGAAAAGGCGCTTTTGCTGCAATGCCATCAGCATCAGGGCCTTCTGCAGTTGCCGGCTTGTCCAATACACGAATTACCCCTTCGACAATATCATCGATGTAGGTAAAATCACGCATCATGTTCCCATGGTTAAACACCTGAATTGGCTTGCCAGATAGAATAGCATTCGCGAATAAAAATGGTGACATATCAGGACGCCCCCACGGGCCATAGACAGTAAAAAACCGCAAGCCTGTCGTGGGCAAGTTGTACAAATGACTATAAGTATGCGCCATCAGCTCATTTGCTTTTTTAGTCGCGGCATACAAGCTGACTGGATGGTCTACATTGTCCTGCTCGCTGAATGGTAGCTTGGTATTGCCGCCATAAACACTGGATGAACTGGCGTAAACTAAATGCTCAACGCCATGATGTCGGCAAGCCTCTAGGATATTAGTAAATCCAACCAGGTTACTTTGTGCATAGGCATGCGGATTTTGCAGTGAGTATCGAACACCGGCCTGTGCGGCAAGATGAACGACTCTTTGTGGTTTTTGTTGAGCAAATAATTCTAATAAAGCTTGTGTGTTTGAAATATCCAGTTTTACAAAATGAAAGTTTTTGGCGTTTTGATGTTTGCTGAGTTCTTCAAGACGTGCTTCTTTTAATCGTACATCGTAATAATCATTCAGATTATCAATGCCTACGACTTTATCTCCCCGTCCAAGCAGCGCCATGCTTACATGAAAACCAATGAACCCTGCCGCACCGGTGACAAATATTTTCATTATTTTTCCACTCTACGACTCAGTCAGTTAAGCGCCCGACAGGAAAATATTTAATCCCTGCGTTCTTCACCACTTTTGGTTCATACATATTGCGGCCATCAAAAATGACGTTCTCTTTAACCTTTTGCTTAATCAAAGAAAAATCCGGGCTTCTGAACTCTTTCCATTCTGTCACAATCACCAACGCATCTGCATTATCGAGCGCCTGATTTTGTGATTTGGCAAAACTCAATCCTTTGGTTTCTTTGAATATACGCTTTGCTTCAGCCATTGCAACAGGATCATAGGCGCAAACAGTCGCACCTGCCTTCAACAAGTCCTGAATAAGAACGCGGCTTGCTGCTTCACGCATATCATCTGTGTTCGGTTTGAATGCCAGACCCCAGAGTGCAAAGTGTTTTCCCGCGAGGTCAGATCCGAAATGTTTTCTTATTTTTTCGGTTAAGACATGTTTTTGTTTATCGTTGGCTTCTTCGACCGCATTCAACACTTTTAAATCATACTGATGCACTTTTCCTATCTTAATCAATGCTTTTACATCTTTAGGAAAGCATGAGCCGCCGTACCCGCAACCCGGGTACAAGAAGTCGTAGCCAATTCTGGGGTCAGACCCTATGCCTTTTCGCACATGCTCAATATCGGCACCTAAAATCTCAGCAAGATTAGCGAGTTCATTCATAAAACTGATACGTGTTGCCAACATGGCATTCGCCGCATATTTAGTCAACTCCGCTGAACGAACATCCATAACCACTAAACGCTCATGGTTGCGCTGAAATGGCGCATAAAGCGAACGCATCACCTCTTGGCTATGCTCATCTGCCACACCAATCACAATCCGGTCAGGTCGCATAAAATCATCAATTGCTGCGCCCTCTTTCAGAAACTCTGGATTTGACACTACGCTGAAAGTGACTTTAGCGTCACGTAAAGCCAGTTCTTCTGCAAGCGCAGCACTCACTCTATCTGCCGTACCTACTGGCACTGTAGATTTGTCTACAACGATTTTATGTGTGGTCATGTATTTACCAATATTCCGCGCTGCGGCAACGACATACTGTAAATCTGCCGAGCCATCTTCATCGGGCGGCGTACCTACCGCTATAAACTGCACGTCACCAAAATCTACAGCTTGCTTAATATCCGTCGTAAACTTCAATCGGCCAGCTTCCTTGTTTCGCCGTACCATCTCAAGCAGACCTGGCTCATGAATAGGAATGCCGCCTTCTTCTAGAATCCTGATTTTAGCGGGGTCAACATCCAGACATAACACATCATTGCCAACTTCCGCTAGGCAAGTGCCAGAAACCAAACCTACATACCCTGTGCCAATGACTGTAATTTTCATATTTAAAACTCTATTAATAATGATTTAACTGAGGGCAAGCATCACCAAAACCAAAAACCACTAAAGATTTTTTCTTTTTTAGGTAAGGCTTAAACTCCTTAACTTTACAACCTGCTAATAATTGCAGGTTGCCTGCATCGTCATCCTCAGCTAAAAGAAGAAATGATTTCTTTTCATCCAAAAACGTTTTCAACGCGTTGGGTTCTATTGTTTTGATGGGCGTGTAGGCATAATAAATAATGCGACTATCGGTCTTACCACAGGTGTAGAGTGTATTGGGCGTGATTGTTTTTTCCCAATCATTAATCTGCGCAAAGGCTGAGGTACGGTAAGCAAAAACCCGCGACTCAACAAACATATAAAAACAAGCCAACATCAGCGGCAACAAAATGCTCAAGGTAAGGATTATTTTTTTAAGTGGTTGCGTGGTTTTATCAAATAATTTTGCCAATTGGACGCCTAAAATGATTGCGACTAGTGGATAAATCGGCAGCAAATACTTTGCATGTTTATTACTAAACAGAGAAAACACCAGTAGCGGCACCACTACAGCGCAAAGCAACACTCTCAAATCATTCTTCGCTTTGAAAGTGCTCAACAATTCGCGCGGACGTATTAACAACAAAGACACTAACAATAGAAAATCAACTATTATCCAACCCAGATAGCTCATTAAGGGTTTGGCAACTTCCTCCGCCTGCATTTTTTCCAACATATCTCGTTTAGCGATTGTTGACCAAATATCAAAGCCCAACTGCAGTGACACCACCAGATACCAAGATAGCGCAACGATAAAAAATAAAATCCAACCTTTATAGTGGGTGAGCGTTTGCCTAACATGGCTGTCTTTTGTCCAGACAGCGGCCACAATAAGCGGTAGCGTAACAAACAGTAAAGCAACAGGGCCTTTGGTGAGTACGGCTAATGCAAGCAAGAAATAACTTAGATATATCCAACCGCGTTTAGCTGGTTGATCTAGGTATTTAAGTGCCGCCAATACGGCGCCAACACAGAGGGCCGTCAGTAACATTTCAATTTCAACTCGTCTTGCCAGCATGGCAAATCCGAGATTTGCCATTAATATCTGCACGCTAAAAAGGGCCGGCCATGCGCCAAACCTGTTCAGCGTATAACGATATGTCATCCATAAGGTGATGAGCGCGGCAAATGCTGATGGCAATCTGAGTGTCCATTCGTTCACCGTTCCCACTAGGCTGGATACCATCAGTGAAATCCAATATAACAATGGGGGTTTAGTCAGGTAGAGTTCGCCGTTAAGCGTCGGCAACAACCAATTTCCACTTTCAAACATTTCCTTGATGGCCAAAGCACGTCGGCCTTCATTCAATGAAATCAAGTCAATTGACCCGAGTCCCCAGAACACAAGTAATAAGCTAATAATAGCACTAGCGATTAAAAGTCGCTGATACGTGTTAGTTGCGGATAGATTCATCACGTTAAGCCATTTGATTGAAGAACACTATTTGCCATTTTTATGAATGAGCATCAAATTGCGAACGTATACAATTGTGCCCGGCAGCTGACCTAGAATAATCACCGGGTCGATACGATGTATTCCATACGCCAATACAATCAAACCGCCGATCAGACTCAGATACCAGAAACTGACAGGAATTAAGCTTTGCTGATGACGCTCGCTGTGTATCCACTGCACAATAAAACGCATCATAAACAAGCACTGCCCAACAAGCCCGACTGCAATCCAGATCAAATCTGAAGTTGGCATGCCCACAATATAGTTATTTAGCGCATTGATAATGTGCGAAAAATACAAACCAATGCCGTCATTCACAATTTGCATGATTAAACCACCTCATCTTCTGCTACTTGCGGTATTTTTGCGCGGCGTTGTAACCATGCTACACCAAACAAGTCCACGATTCCCACCATCAGCCTGTCAAGTGTGCCATAGTTAGATTTGCCATGCTCACGATTACGGTGGCTGACATGCACAGACACTACTTTTCCACCGCGACGCTTGATGAGCGCCGGTAAAAAGCGGTGCATATGGTCAAAATAGGGTAAATCCAGAAAAGCTGCGCGTGAGAACAGTTTTAAGCCACAGCCAGTATCCGGCGTGTCATCTTTCAGCATGTTAGAACGCACGGTGTTGGCGATTACTGAAGACACGCGTTTAATCCAAGTATCACGACGGCTTTGTCGTCTGTTGCCACCCACGAGTTCCACGCCCTCAGCCAAAGCGGATAATAATTTTGGAATATCCGCAGGGTTATTCTGACCATCACCATCCAAAGTTGCAATCCAGTCAAATTTGGCCAATTTAACGCCTGTTCTTACTGCAGTACTTTGGCCACAACTTTTTGCGTGACGCACAATTCTCAGCTGCGTATATTGACGTTGTAGCTCCTTCAATGTTGCATAGGTGCCGTCAGTACTGCCATCGTCTACATAAATAATCTCGTGCTGTATGACGGGCTGCAGTGCGGCATTGATTTCAGCAATCAAACTTGCCACATTGTCTTGTTCATTGCGAACCGGCACGACCACGGATAATTGTTGGGGTTGAACAAAATTTGACATTATTTCATGTTCCAAATCAGAAAATTAATCATCAGCATCTAGTGGCATAATTGCAATATCGAACCTTGCACTACAATATTATTTTGAGCACAATAACTTCGCCAATCAGCCACCTCAGTCCAGTCACTTAAAAACACAAAGTCTAAGCCTGCTCGGGTGGCGGCCTCAAAATCATATTTACTGTCGCCAATAAAAAGCGCTGGAAACTGCAAATGACCGGAGGCGATTTCACGTGCTAGTACGGTGTCCTTATTATCCGGGCTGCCAAATAATCCACCATCAAAATACTTGGCTAAATCACGCTTGGCAAATAACGCTCGAATCTCTTCTTGGTCGCCACCTGAAAGTATCATCCAGTTGGCCTGTGGCGTTGCGCTTCGCAAATCCGCCAGACCCTCGGCCACTGCACACGTCATCAAACCAACTTCCAATTCGCGCGCAAATTCGTCCAATAACGCCTGAACCGCTTGCACAGTCACTGGCTGATTTAGTACCTCGCGCAAATACCACTCAAACTTGTGGTAACGTGAAATTCCACCTAATTTTACATGATAATCCACCAATGCCTGCGCCTGTGCGTCTGTTGCACCCAGGTTTTTGGCTGTACGAAAGTAAGCTTCGGTTTTCACCACATTTGAATCAAGGACGACGCCATCACAATCAAACACTATGGATTTATATTTTTTTAAATTAATTTTCAAACGTGATTCCTAAACAATCTATTACAAAAAATGCTGTTTCTAGCATCATTTTCATGCACAACCTTTTTTGATGCTCCAGGAGCCTTATAAATAAAGGCTTCCAGAGCATTTATTTTTTCTCGGAGCAAAACAGGCCATGATGACAAGCGTTGATGCATATCGTTTGCACTAAATTTCTTCATGAAAAAAGGGCTAAGCAAATGCCAAGCCCTTACACGATTACGCATTATTTTGCGTGTTCACGTAGCGTACTACGCAGCTTTAATCGCGCTTGCTTCCTTCGCTAATTTGGTAATGTGCGCCCAATCTTTACGTGCCACAGCATCAGCTGGGGTAAGCCATGTACCGCCACACACCACCACGTTTGGCAAGCTTAAGAATTGTGGCGCAGATTCAACTGTAACACCGCCCGTGGGGCAGAACTTTACATCACCAAAGGGCCCTGCAAACCCTTTAAGTAAGTTGATGCCGCCGACAGCCACTGCCGGGAATAATTTCAAGAAATAATAATCATCCGCGTTAGCAGTCATGATTTCTGAACCTGTAGAAACGCCTGGCAATAAAGACAAGCCGATTTTACGCGCAAATTGACCAAGTTCTGTGGTGTAGCCTGGACTCACTGCGAATTTACAGCCCACATCAAGTGAAGCTTGTGCATCTTTTAAGTTACGCACGGTGCCAGAACCCATAATTGCGTCGGGCACGTGCTTGGCAATTTGCTCCATTGCTTGCAAAGCACAAGAGGAACGTAAAGTGACTTCCAGCACGCGAATGCCGCCTTCTAGCAATGCTTCGGCCATCGGCACAGCATCTTCCACTTTATTAATCACAATGACTGGAATGACGGGGCCTTCTTTAGCTAAATCTAATGTGTTCATGGTTTTTTACCTGATTAATTAAAAATTGAAATTTATAAAACTCTTAAAATGCATCTAAACTTTGTAATGGTTTTGGCAAGTACGAGCCGTCTCAAAATAAATTTAGGCAAGGCACTTGTGCGCAGACAGTACGGGTAGTACGGCAAGCGAAAGTAACGCCGCATAAATTGTATTTTCAAACGGCTACAACCAGGTGATAGCGCCTTCTTCGGCCGACAACACGTTCTTACGCATGCCGCCAAATAATTCACGGCCTAAATCATGCGCATTATGGTGACGTTTTGTGTCTGAAAGCTCTTCAACTTCGCGTTCCGCCCACTCATCTTCATCTACCAGCACATTCACCATACCCACTGTCGCGTTCAGGCGAATAATATCGCCAGTACGTACCTTGGCGAGCGGCCCACCGGCTGACGCTTCTGGCGTTAAATGAATCGCCGCAGGAATCTTACCTGAAGCACCACTCATGCGGCCATCAGTCACAATCGCCACCATAAAGCCTTTGTTCTGTAACACCGCCATCGGCGGCGTCAACTTATGCAACTCTGGCATGCCATTGGCTTTTGGGCCTTGAAAACGCACCACGGCCACAAAATCTTTTTCCAACTCACCGCGGTCAAATGCCGCGAGTAATTCTTCCTGCGCATCAAACACAATGGCTGGCGCTTCAATAATGTGACGATCTGGCGGCACTGCAGAAATTTTAATGACGCTACGGCCAAGATTACCCTTGAGTAAACGCAAACCGCCTGACTCATCAAATGGAAACGCTGCAGTACGCACAATGGTTTCATCCAAACTTTCTTTGGGTAAATCTTTCCAGACTAACTTGTTTTCTTCTTTTACTGGCAATTTACCGTAATCACGCAACCCGCCGTAAGCCACAGTAAATACGTCTGGGAACATATAACCTGCGTCTATGAGTTCTCGAATTACAAAGGCTGGACCGCCGGCAGACTGGAATTCATTAACATCCGCCTTACCGTTAGGATAAACACTCGCTAGCAACGGCGTAGTTTTTGCCAAGTGATAAAAATCCGTCCAGTCAATCATAATACCGGCTGCACGTGCAACCGCCACCCAGTGAATCAGGTGATTGGTTGAACCGCCCGTTGCCAGCAAGGCCACCATTGCGTTAACAATGACGTGTTCGTCCACCAATTTTCCAATCGGCGTAAATTGTTCTTGTTTGGTATTATTCAGCACCATCTTAACGGCTTCACGCGTCAGCAATTCACGCAGATCATCATTGGGGTGTACAAACGCAGCACCCGGCACGTGCAACCCCATCGCTTCCATGAGCATTTGATTGCTATTGGCTGTACCATAAAACGTACAGGTACCCGCGCTATGATAAGCGGCTGATTCTGAAGCTAATAATTCATCGCGCCCCACCAGTCCTTGCGCATATTTTTCACGCACTTTCGATTTTGTGGTGTTATCAATACCCGTAGCCATCGGGCCGGCAGGCACAAACACACAGGGCAGATGCCCAAAATGCAGTGCACCAATCAGTAAACCCGGTACGATTTTATCGCAAATGCCAAGCAATAATGCGGCATCAAATACATCATGCGAAAGGGCAATAGCTGTACTCATAGCAATGGTGTCGCGGCTAAATAGCGACAATTCCATGCCCGGCTCGCCCTGAGTAATGCCATCACACATAGCAGGCACACCGCCCGCCACCTGCACGGTAGCGCCTAATTTGTGCGCTTCATCGCGAATAATATCGGGGTAACCCACATAAGGCTGATGTGCAGAAAGCATTTCATTGTAGGCTGTCACGATGCCAATATTAGGCGCTTTTTCGACGACCACTTTGAATTTATCATTGCTGGGCATGGCGGCATAAGCGTGCGCCAAATTGGCGCAGCCTAAGCGTCCTGTGCTTTTTTCGCGTTTAATCATCGCATCCACACGTTGTAAATAAGCGGTGCGGGTCGGGCGACTTTTTTCTATGATGCGCTCGGTAACTTCGATATGGGACTGTTTCATGACTAGGCCTTCAACTTAAGAGGTGCTTCAATGGGGCAAAAAACCTTCACCCTGATTATCGCTAATTAGGCGCTATACGTCAATCTAACGCGTGCTTTAGTCACACAGGTTTGCGCTAAATCAACTAGTAAAAACCCCATACGTGTGGGTTCAGTTGAAAAATACATTTGCGATGTTTAAACATCGCGCGCCCAATTTTAGCAATCTACTTTTTTGTTACCAGCACATCTTCCATGATGAGATACTCTAAATCACAGCCATAGAACATGTTGAGAGCATCGGTGGGTGAACATATCATCGGCTCACCACGACGATTCAGCGAAGTGTTCAGTACCACAGAATTACCGCGCAATTGCTCAAGATGTTCAATCAGTTCGTAATAGCGCGGGTTGGTTTCGCGCGTGACCACTTGCGCACGCGCGGTGCCATCTTCATGCACCACTTCCGGAATGCGTGATTTCCAATGCTCTGCCACATCAAAAGTGAACGTCATATAAGGGGCTGGATGACTGGTTTGCAAAATATCTTCTGCCACACGGTCTAGCATGCTGGGGCAAAATGGACGCCAGCGTTCGCGATATTTAATTTGCGCATTGATGCGGTCTGCTACACCGGGATAGCTTGGATCACCCAAAATACTGCGGCAGCCAAGCGAGCGAGGGCCAAACTCCATGCGGCCTTGCAACCACGCCAGCGGGTTACCGCTGGCTAACAACTCTGCACCTTTTTGTGCGGAATTTTCAACCCGCGTAAATATGGGTTTTGCCGGGTGCGCTTCGCAAGCGGCAATACATTCTTCGGTGGTATAGGCTGGGCCTAAATAAGCGTGTTCCATTTTTTGGATGGTGTCGCCCGCCAAATGTGCTGCATAAGTGGCTGCACCAAGTGAAGTGCCGTTGTCTCCCGAGGCTGGCTGCACAAACAGCTCCTTCACGTGCGGCAGTGCAATAATGCGCTGATTCAATTTTACGTTCAGCGCCACGCCGCCTGCCATGGCAATGCGGCCCGTTTCTTTGATGATGTCACCCAAGTAATAATCAATCATCTTCAGCGCAGTATCTTCCAGCAGCTGCTGTACTGATGCTGCATAGTGAATATATGGATTGTCAATTTCATCACCGTGCCGCTTTGGCCCAAGCCACTCAATGAGTTCTGGTGTGAAGTAATAGCCTTTACCACTTTCTTTATAACGGCGCAAACCCACCACATTCACTAATTTAGTATTGACTTGCAGCTCGCCATTTTCAAACTTCACCAAGCGCGATAAGTCGTATTTTTTGGGGTCGCCATAGGGCGCCATGCCCATCACCTTAAATTCGCCATCAAGCATTTCAAAACCAAGATATTCGGTTATCGCGCCATACATGCCGCCTAAAGAATCAGGGTCGTAAAACTCTTTAATTTTGTGAATTTTGCCGTTTTCGCCATAGCCAAAAAACGTGGTGGCGTACTCACCTTTGCCATCAATGCCGACAATGGCCGTTTTTTCTTTAAAGCCGCTCAAATGATAAGCACTTGAAGCGTGTGCCAAATGGTGTTCAACGGGCACAAATTTAGCGTTAGTTAAGCCCAAATCCGCCATCAGTTTTAAGGATTTATCGCGGTTGCGCCTAAAGCGGCGATTGCCGTTAAATAAGGCATCCAGTGCACGGTCTGGCGCATACCAGTGACGCTTGGCATAATGCCAGCGCGCATTAGTACTCAATGGGATTTCTGCATACGGGAAAGCGACAATATCGACCTCTTCAGGTTGGATGCCTGCCTGCTTCAAACAGAATTTAGCGGCTTCATACGGAAATTTATTTTTTGCATGCTTATCGCGAATAAAGCGCTCTTCTTCAGCTGCGGCAATGATTTTGCCATCCACCAAAAGTGCGGCAGAGGCATCATGACCAAGTGCGCCAGATAAACCTAAAACAATCATGGAGTAACTTTCAAAGTGATTTTTGATATGGATTTAGCTATTTTACTGTGTTTAGCCAAAACTGCTAAAAATAATGCGAATATTGTGTGGCCAAAGGAATTTTTTACCGTGTGTTTTCAGCCCGAGAGTTTTTTACACCTCTGCAAGCCTTATAAATACTAGCTTTCAGAGGAGGCTAAAAGGTGTTTGCATTTAAGTGATATTCGCACGCATTAAAATTGAGGGCATCCAAGGGTCATCAATTTCATCATAGGTGATAGAAAAAGCTTGCTTAAAAAGTGCTGTCAGTTCGGCATTGTCCTGCCAGTTGCGCATAAAACGCTTTAAATCTTTAACATGCTTTTGTCTAAAATTCCAAGCATTGGCCTGCATCGCATCTAAATCCAGCAACAGTGGTTTGCCGTCTTTAATTTTGATATTGCTGGCTTTGCAATCACCGTGTGAAATTCTGAGTAAATATATGCGGTAAAATAACCTTGCTACTTCAATGGCAACTTGCTGCCTGATTTCTGTATCAGCCGTTTGCGCAAAAAATTGGGCAATATCAGGTGCTTCGACATACTCGCTAACAAAATAGGCGCGGCCTCGTAACGGGCCGTAACGCTCCTCAACCAGCGCCAGTGGTTTGGGTGTGGCGATGCTCGCCATGTTGAGCCTAAAGGCATTTGCCCATGAAATAGCCGCGCGGCTTTTACGTAAAGCCCGACTGAAGCCATGTGCTAAGCTCTTGATATTGTAGCGTTTAATCACCACTTTTTTGTCTGAAACCAGCGCTTTGGTAATCGTGCAAGTGTTGCCATTTTTAATGTTGTGCGCGGGGTTTACTAAAAACTCATCCAAAGTATTTAAGATTTTTTCTTCCGCAGAAAAATCACGTGCTATCGCTACAAAACGTCTGAAATCTTGCGCCACTTTCACATCAGTGCAATTGCGAAACACTTTTTTGTCTGCATAATCGCTGCTCACTTTGGCGCGAATTTTTTGTGTGCGTGACCAAACCTCAGCCGCCAGCTCCGCAGAAAACTGCATGTGAGTTTGCGCGCAATATAACTCGGTTAAGTCACTTATCCATGCATCATCTTGCACATCCATTTTTGAAAAAAGCGTGGCTAAATTTTTGAGCATCTGCCTCGTGTTAAATAGCGTATTGAGAGTGCGAATACCATCGCCATCCAGCGTGTATATCTGCTTTGAATTGGTTTCAACTAAGAAATTTTTAAAATACAGATCTGTTTGAATTAAGTTAGCTTGATGATGTTGTGCCACCGTTTTAACTAAATTCTGCATCAGTTCAAAACGTGCATTGGACGCTAGTTGCGCATAAGCCTCCTCAGCATTTTGTGATGCATTGATGGCAGCAAATATAGCCACAAATCCGTTTGCTAAGTCCGTTTCACCTTCAAACAAAAGTGCCGGGGTCGCAATATTAGCTTTTGTGAGTAACTGAACACCAGCAACATCCCGTTCAAAATGTATTTTTGCGCGCGACCCAGTAAACTTTTTGGCATATACCGCTTGATGATTCCAAAAGCCACGCACCACCTCGCGCTGCTGCGGCACGGTTCTCACCACAGCCTCAATTTCAATCGGTGGCGCGCTTTTTAAAAGTATCTGCAACTGCGTGAATTAGGCTTTACGCAAAATATAGACACGCCACATGGCGTAATAAGGCAGGAAGTCGATATGATTCACAATGTTAAATCCCGCCTGACCAAACTCTTGCTCAATTTGTTTAGCAGGAATAACAAAACGGTTTTGGTTGGGGCCACGCGGATGTCTTTCTTCAGACTTTCTACGTTGATAAGCCTTTAAATTGCCATCTACCCATAACGATAAAATAACCGTATCTTTAGTGACCCGATGAAACTCTTTTAACATGGCAATGCGGTGTTCAGATTGGCCAATATGATGCATCAACCGCATGCTAAAAATACTGTCAACAGCATTATCTTGCATATCAATCGCAAATGCAGAAGTTTGAAACGCAGTGACACGTGAGGCGATGTTTTTAGGACAATGCTCAAGGGCAACCGCTACCATATCGGCTGAGTTGTCTGCACCGATAATTTTGCGGTTTGGGTTTTCTGCCAAAGTTGGCCAAAAGCGCCCTGCACCACAGGGTAAATCAAGCACCTCCTTAGGCTCACCGGCAATTCTTAGTGCCTTACGGGCTATTTGTACATCACGCCAGTGAGAAAGTCTTGGCTCTAAGCCACGCTGATGTTTCTCATAATAATATTGTGAATGCTCGCGCGTATACTTATTTGAGAACTCGAGTTTAATGGGTGCTTCTTTAGGTTTTGACATTTTATAAAGTTACCTTGAAAGTTTTAATCTGCCTGCATACTAGTTGAATTATACCAATTACTTGTGTTTTACTCGATTAGAACGTTTAATAATCAGTCGGCAAAGCCATTTTGTATAAGGCGTTAAACGTTTTATGCCAAAATAATGCAGGTAAAAATACATTCTTGTCGACCGGCTCCAATATTTTGCGTGCCGATTCAATACAGATAAATCAATGAGCGTACGCAACACCGGCAGCAAATTGATTCTGGATTTCTCCAAGTCAATCACAGCGACTTCAGGTGCTACCTGATTGCTAAAATTCACAAACAAATGTTTGGGATAAAACGAGCGGTGCTGCACTTTGGCCATATGGAGTCGACGGGCGAATTTTGCCACCGCTTTCGCCAACACACGTTGTGTAGCAAGTTCGGTAGATTGATTCGCAAACAAATCTTCTGTAAGTGACTCCAGTGACTGAAACCCGGGCAACTCACGGGTCATCAAGGTTGTTTTTAAGTCACCTTGCGGGTTTCGGCCAAACAACAGCACCTCAGGCGCACGAATATTTTTTGATGCCAAATACTGCATCATTTCAAATTCTCGCTGAAAAGTTGGCACGCCGCGTATCGGATGCGAAAACGACGTGCGACAGTGATTATCTTGCTTCTTTAAAAAAGCGCAAACGTTACTGCCATCTTCTTGGACGATGCTAATGCGTCCCACGCCGCTCCAGCCGCCACGCCTTTCATTCGGTTCTTCAAACCAATCTACTTTGTATGCCCAGACTTTTTCAAAAGTATCTAATTGATTTTTTTGCAGTAATTGCGCATGTTTTGCAGAAATAAAGTTTAGCAAAACCCACTCCATTCAATCATTTTAATTGACGAGCATTTTATCAGGTTACATCAGTAATTTATGCATCCCAGACTGATATCCATTAAAATAGCACTCACCTTATGCTAACACTACTTTCCAAAGCGCTTGCACAACTATCTTTGCCGACCATACATCGTATTGGCTCTGCTTTGGGTTGGTTACTGCATTGGTGCACGCCAGCTTCTGCGCGCATCATGCATGAAAACCTAAAACAAAGTTGCCTATGCGCTAATGGCACTGAAATGAACAGCGATCTGCGCACCAATATAGGTGAAACAGGCAAGGCGATTTTAGAAACGCTTGCCATCTGGCAGTGGCCGCAAGAAAAAGCCCTGTCCTTCGTGAAAATCTGCCACAACTGGCACTTGGTGGAAGAAGCATTAGCGCGTGGCAAAGGCATCATTTTTCTCACCCCGCATTTAGGTTGCTTTGAAATCACTTCCATTTACTATGCTTCAAAAAATCCGATTACCGTACTATTTCGCCCGCCTAAAAAATCTTGGCTCGCCCCGTTGATTGATTCAGGGCGTAGCAAAGGCCAAGTCAAACTCGCCCCTGCCAACGTTCATGGTGTGCGTTCACTCATGCAAGCTTTAAAAAAAGGGGAAGCGATTGGCATTCTGCCCGACCAAATTCCTAATGAAGGTGAAGGCGAATGGGCGGATTTTTTTGGCAAGCCGGCCTACACCATGACATTAGCCAGCAAATTGGCTGAAAAAACGGGTGCTGCCGTTATCATGGCGTTCGGTGAACGGCTTGCCAAAGGCGTTGGCTACGAAATCCATCTTTCGGCTGTAGAAAGCATCGCCACACCGGCTTTACTTAACCAAGCCATCGAAACCCAAATTAGACAAAAACCTACGCAATATTTGTGGCGCTACAATCGTTATAAAGTGCGGCGTGGTAGCTTACCAAAAG
>ENA-UPXM01002278-UPXM01002278.1-activated-sludge-metagenome-genome-assembly--contig:-NODE-2278-length-22812-cov-7.031331_pt1 | contig 22812 bp, 15 predicted proteins | sample MGYA00238178_ERZ772708 | MGnify/ENA primary metagenome ERZ772708 (study PRJEB29002, sample SAMN05720212) | activated sludge metagenome | isolation source: anaerobic digester from wastewater... | reverse complement strand
AACGCCACTCATTCTAACCTGAAAAAATCCTTTTTTAAACTCTTGTTTTGGCAAAACAAGATTTTTATTTACGATCTTTAAAAAACCTTTCTCCCTCAAAAACGCTCTGGGCTTTTTGGGCGATAGGGTCTTTCATGAAAAAGTTCTGGATTATTCCTTTTTTAAGATAATTCGCAATCGCTATCAGGCTCATGCCCTGATCCAGAGAAAGATACTGATTCGTAACGAGATCATTTTTCAGGTTAATGCTGTCATAAAAACCATATTCTCCGTAAATGTCATAAAGTTCCAGCATTTTTCTAAGATTTTTGACAGCGTCTCCGGGCAAAGTTTCCAGGGCCAGGAGCGCGGCATAGGGGGCGATAATTGCTTTTTCCGGATAACCTTTGGTTCCCAACTTTTTAATCCCGTATTCCCCGTAAAACCATCTTCGTCCATTTGAAACCGCCGCTGGAGAAATACCCCACACAGGATATTCCTTCTCGTTTAAAGCGTAGTCGCGATGGATTTCAGTCGCGACTCTATTGTTCCTCCCGAAACTTTCCGGGGATAACTTGTCTTCAGGAATAATCAGGGTCGGCATCAAAAACTCAAAAAGAGAGCCTCCCCAGCTTGGCACAACCTCTTTGGAATCCACCGTATAATACCCTTGGAAATATTCCACTCCTTCCTTTGTAACCCATTGGCCGGAAGGTTTCTGCGTCTGCCAATCCCAGGCGTCCGGGGCAGTCCTGAAAAGATACCACCAATGCTCTTTCGGAATGTCTCCCTTCCCAATCCCTATGAAGCTGATGATCCTGGCCTCACTGATCATCATCCCGTAGTGATACGGGGTCAACCCTGCGCGTTCCAGGTCGTAGCCAATCGCGATGTGATTCGTATCGGGATCATAAAACTCCTCAAAATTCATTTCCTCGAGGATTTTTGAGGCTCTTTTAGCTTCGGCGCCCGAAAACGCTTGTCGCGTCACTATCAATGCCGCCGCGAGCCACGCGTTATCAACGCTGGAAATAAATTTCCGGTTAATGGAAAGCTTGTTGGTTTCGTAAAAATTATAAAAAAAACCCCTCCAGCGCGGCAACTTTTGAAGCGCATCCAGCACAAGATGGGCCCGTTCCTGCGCTGACTCTTTCGAGATGTAACCCAGCTCCCGCGCCGCGACCGTGCAAATAAGGTCCATGGCGATATTGGTCGGCGACGTATAAACTCCCACCATCGGGAAATCGCCTACTTTAATGTGGTCAAGGACGAGGTGATTTTCCTTGTTCGCGGCCTCCTCGAAATAACGCCAGGTGTCTTGCCCTATCGCGTTAAGAAAATCCGAATCCTTGGTCATCGATAAAAGCCGTTGTTTGCCGGACAAGTATTTGACAACCTTCGGAAAATCCTTGATGTTGTCCAGCACGCTTTCAAATCCAACTTCGTTATGGCCAAAAAAGACAATGTCGTCCAGCCAGAGATTCGCCTTGGATCTCTTATGCCGCCCCAACACCGTGATCGATAACCTGTCCAACTGGTCAAAGTCCAGCCCTTTGAAGTACTCGACAGGAAGAATGGCTTCCTGCCATTTTTCCGATTTCGCGCATGTTTCCGTAATGTCTCTCGTTACAGATCGACCTGTCCAATCCGTCAGACTAACCCGAATTCTTCCGTTAAATCCGTGTTTTGGATTGGGCTTCAGCTTGCATTTCATGGCAAGGAACCGAGCCTTGCTCATATCCAGTTTTCCCAGGGATGTGGAAAGGGTGAAGTGTTGACGCGGATCAAGCTCAAACAAGATTTTAAGCGACTGGCCGGGACGCATCTCCCGGCCATCTTCCCGGGAGTGCTCCATGGTAACGCTACGGGCTTTTCCGTTCTCAAGCCGCCAATGATTATGCAGGCGATTTTTCCATTCCTTATAGTTGGCAAAATCGTCTATGACTAAAAACTGGGGAGAGGTAAGAAGAGATTTATTCGGAGGAACGGTGTTATAAATTTTGGTAATTTCCAGTGTTTCATCAGCGCCACACTGAATTCGGCCGCGGGCATTATTCGCGGAGACAGAGGAATCCTCTCTCTGTTCGTTCCTGACCGCCGCGAAAAGGAACGCCGGGATCAACAGGAAAAAACACCCCATAAAAAAAGCGCTTTTCAGAGTTTTGTCCAACTCCAAAAAGCGCTTTCGTTGCGATTGCGTCTGAGTTTCTGTCATCCGATCACAACCTCAACTCGGTGGTTTTGCCCGTCCTGAAAATCCGGAATCAGGTCTCCGGGCTGTTTTTTTCCATCTACTTTCAGTTCTTTGACCCCCTGTCCCTGACCGTTGTTTGTTACCGAAATATGGTAAGTTGTCCCGCGGAAAAGTCTTTTCATTTTAAATCCCGGCCAGGCTTTCGGAATAACGGGGTCTACCCGCAATCCCTTTGAGGTCGGACGGATGCCGAGAAGCCAGTTCAATACCACCACGGCATACCACGCGCCGGATCCAGTGTACCAGGTCCATCCTCCACGACCGTAGTTTGGCGAATCGGGCCCGTCGACGTTCCCCGGGGTCACGTAAGGCTCAGAAAAATAAATCTCGGGCTTCAATCCCCGCAACACCGGATTAAAACTTTTGTAAAGTTCGTAGGCCTGCTCGGCGTTTCGCATAAGGCATTCAGCCTGAATGGCCCAGGTTCCGGCGTGAGTGTAAAGCCCCCCGTTTTCACGAACGGATGGCGCGTAACGCGTAATGTATCCAATGGTGGGATCCGTTTTGTTATATCCCGGCGTCAGAAGCAGGGGTCCGTATTTTTTGTAGAGCCACTTCTTGGCCGACGCCATGGCTGTTTTCGCCCGTTCTGGAGTCGCCGTCCCGCAAATCACGGCCCATGTTTGGGCATTCAGAAAAATTTTTCCGCGCTCACAGTTTTTACTGCCGAGAATCTCACCATTATCTTTCGTGGCGCGCCAGTACCACTCTCCGTCCCAGGCATACTGGTTGATCGCCTCCTTCAATAATTCAGCCCGGCGAAGATAGTCTTTGGCTTTGGCGGTATCGCCTCTTTGTTTCATAAGGGGCGCGATCCTGCTTAAAATTCCGTAAAGAAAATGGCCGAGCCAAATCGTTTCACCTTTCCATTTGTTTCCAACGTGGCTCAACCCATCATTCCAGTCACATTCCCCGATCAGCGGCAATCCCCGGGATGAAAACCTCGAAAGAGCTTTATCAATAGCGCGGAGAAGGTGTTCATAAAGTGGCGCTGAAGTAACCTTTTTTTCGGGATCTTTCGGGTCCGGAAGAAACTTCACGTCAATGTCAAGAATCGCGTGGTCGTCCGTCTCCTCGAGGTAGTTCAGCGTTATAAAATCCAACCAGAGAAGGTCGTCTGAAGAATGAGTGATCGCTCCGATATTCGTTCCGGGGTGCCACCAATGGTAAACGGTTCCGTCGGGGAACTGTTGTTCGGCATGCAAAAGGATTTGTTTTTTAGCGAGTTCCGGGCGAGTTGAAAAAAAGATCTGACAATCCTGCAGTTGGTCGCGGAATCCATAGCCTCCGCTTGATTGATAGTAGGCGCATTTCGCCCAAAGCCTCCCGGAAATCGCCTGATATTTCAGCCACGTGTTGGTCATGAAATTCAACGATTCATCCGGCGTTTCAACCTCGGTCGAGTGAATCAAAGTATCCCAGAAAGCCTTGACCTTGTTGAGTTCACGGTCCGCCATTCCGGGAGTTTGATATTTCTTGATAATTCTTACGGCCTCTTCCCGGGTTGGAGTTGAACCCAGGGTGAAAACGATGGTCTTCGATTGCTTGGGCCCGAGCGTAACATCCACCTGAAGGCTCGCGGCCGCGTCTCCCCACTTCCCTTCGGAGTTCCTGCATTTTCCAGCCTCCACGGCCGCGGGCGCATGCTGTTCGCCGTAACGTCCAAGAAAGGCTTCTTTATCCCCGTCGTAAGCCACGGGCTTGGGAAACGCGCCATGAAATCCCCGGAGGGGCTTTTCGGTCATACCGGTCGATATATATCCCGGAACAAGAGGGGCGCGCTTTTCGCCGTAAAGACATCCGTTTTTTTTATCGATCCAAACTTCAATAAAGGTCTTATGAAATTCGCGATGGGTATCCGCGGCATTCCCCAAGCACCAGTCAAAATAGGAAAAAACACTCAGGCGGCGTTTTTTTGCCGTCTCGTTGGTAAGAACTATTTTCCAGACCTCAACAGGTTCAGTCATGTCCACGAAGAGTGTCTTCTCAAATTTGATACCATTCTTCTTCGTTGTGGTGACGGTATAGCCCTGTCCATGACGCACTTCAAAAAAATCATACTTCGTCATGCACGGCTTCCAGGTGCCCGACCAGTATTTCCCGTTGTCTTTGTCACGAAGAAAAATATATTTCCCCCAGTTGTCGCGTATCAGATCCTGGTCCCATCGGGTGATGCGGGACAGATTTGAGTTGCCCCGCCACGAAAACCCCGATCCGGTTTGAGTTTCAATGGTGCCGTAGTCCCCGTTTGAAATCACGTTCACCCAGGGACGCGGCGTATCCGGACGGGTGATGACATATTCCCTTCCATCCGCCGTGAAATAACCATAGGAGGATTTAAACTTTTGCTGCTCCTTTGTTGTCTTTTGGCTTAAGGCGACACGTTTCTTTTTTGATTTTTTTTGACTCATAGGGGAAGATCGCTCCTTTAACGCTAGATCGAATCCGTCAATGATTAGGAATTCAGCAGTTGATTGATTTCGGCCGTTACTTCTTTAACAACCTGCTCCGCGCGTTTTTTTCCGTTAAAAACTGTTTCGAGCTTTGGCTTCAAAATTTTTTCCTCAATCTCTCGCCACTGGGGATGAAAGGGACTGAAGACCACGTGCTGAACCGCGTCATTCAGCATTTTTTTGTTCGCGGGAGGCTGGGGGTCTTTGGCAAAAGCTAAACCGCCGGCCACTTCCTTTCTGGCCGGTTGCGCGAGGCCACGCTTCGCGAAAAGCTCCTGTCCTTTAGGCCCCGTCAGCGCTTTAATGACCTCCCACGCTTCCTTCTTGTTTTTGGATGATTTCAGGATGCAGTAGCCTGTCCCGCCTGTCCCAAACGCCCGCTTTCCTTCGGCGTTTTTGGGAAACATCACGACATCCCAGCTGATGTTGTAATTCCTAAAAAGAGGTGTCTCCCAAATACCGGAAAGAAACATCGCGATCCGGTCGTTCGCAAACATTCGATCCGCCCCCATGCCAAAATTCATAAAGGCTACCGGTGTCGGCATCGCCCCATAAAGATTGCTCATGTCCGCATAAAACTGAAGCCCTTCTATAGTTTTAGGATCGTCCAGAAGCGTTCGGGTAGGATTTTTCACGTCATCAACCAATGCCCCCCCGTTCCCGTAGACAAAATTCTGCCAGGCCCAACCGTAAAACCCGTACTGGGTCACCCGGCCACTTTCATCTTTTTTGGTCAGTTCCCGCGAAAGCCTCAAAAGATCATTCCAATTCCAGTCATCTGTGGGATAAGGGATTCCGGCGGCATCAAAAAGTTTTTTATTGTAATAGACACAGGCAAACGGCGCGATATCGCGCGGCAGGGCCAAAAGTTTTCCGTCGTAGGTAAATCGATCGATAATCTGGGGGAAAAAATCCTCTTTTTTAAAACCGGCGGTGTCTTCCTCCATATAAGGGGTCAGGTCTTCAAGGACGCCTTTCGACGCGAACGTCACGAAATAGTCCACCTCGGTCGCGATAATGTCGGGAGCCGCTCCGCCGGCGATCCGGGTTAAAATTTTACTGGTATAACCCGTGTAGGGCGTGTGTTCAAAAACAATCTTGATGGTGGGATGCTCGGCGTGCCAGTCGGAAAGAGCTTGGGTAATAATGTCAATTTCTTCCGGTGTTCCCCAAAAGCTTACCTTGACCGGTATTTTTCCATCTCCGGAAAGTTCAGCGCCACAGCCGACCAAAAAAAAGCTTGTTAAAAGGATGGAATAAACGAATAAACTTTTCACCCATCTTTTGTTCATGTCGGCGGTTCCGGATTGAGGTTTTGTTTTGGTAATCGGAAAAACTGACGCGTTTCGCGGATTATAACATGGTCTTTTTTGAAGTCAACGATCAGCCCCTGTCTTTTTACCCGTTGGGAGCAAGATTTATTTTTTGGAGAATTCGGTCCAGATCATCAAGGGACGAGTAATGTATCTCGATACGTCCTTCTTTTTGATTTTTTCGCGGATAAATTTTAACCTGCGCTCCCAAATGATGAACCAAGCGATTCTCCAAATCCACGATCTCCGGACTTAGATGCCTTGCGGTCTTTGCTTTGCGTTTGTGCGCGTTGCTTCGATTGACCATTAATTCGACCTGGCGAACCGAAAGATTTTCTTCGACAATTCGCTTGGCCATTTGCCGTTGATGCTCCGGGGTTAAAAGCCCTAATAAGGCGCGGGCGTGCCCGGCAGATAGTTGTCCGGTCACTATATAGGTTTTAACTTCCTCGGGAAGTCTCAGCAAGCGTATCGTATTAGTTACCGTGGTTCGGTTTTTTCCCACTCGTTTGGCGACATCTTCCTGTGAGAGAGCTCTCGATTCCATGATCTTTTGGTAAGCTTCTGCTTCTTCAAGAGGATTGAGATCCTGCCTCTGGATATTCTCGATAAGCGCCCATTCCAAAAAATCCTCGGAAGCCACATCCTTAAGAACGGCGGGCACTTGCGTCAATCCACATACCTTTGCCGCGCGGAACCGCCGCTCGCCGCAAATTAACTGATACTGATTCTGTCCCGTCATTTTCACAATGACGGGTTGAAGTATCCCTTTTTCCCGGATTGAATTCGCAAGTTCGTCTATTCCAACCGGATCAAAATGCTGGCGCGGCTGATTTTCGTTCGGAGTGATCTGCTCTACAGGAATTAACCGAAAAGCGCCTTGAGGCGCCGGGGAAACCGCCAGACTTGGGGCGGCTGGCGCGGATGACGTTACATGTGCGGAGGCTGGTATATTTTTTTCCATCTCTTTCCCTTGTACATAACTATCAGGGATAAGAGCATTCAATCCTCTTCCAAGTGCCTTTTTCATGAGCTTCTCCTTAATGTTATTTCACTAAATGATTATAAATAAAAGGGTTATGCTTTCTCATCTCCCGGAACAACATTTTCCGAGTGATTATTAACGTTGGCAAGATCTGTGTTTTCCGGGTTTGCGTTTCCCGATTCGTTACTTTGTGGTATTGAACCTTCAAGAACTGGATTCTCAGCACCATCCGTCATTTTTTGTTCTTGTGCCAGTCGAATGCGGTCATCCTCGGTACCAAACCATTTCAAAAATTCGACACCCAATTCCATATACGCCTGCGAGCCCCGGTTATGAGTATCATAAATCACCGCCGGCTTTCCAAAGCTTGGAGCTTCCGACAATTTCACCGACCGGGGAATCACCGAATTAAAAACCTTCTCTTTAAAAAATTCCCGGACTTCGTCAATCACCTGCTTTGTAAGGTTGGTCTGGAAGTTCGCCATTGTAAGTACAACTCCACCAATCATTAGATCGGGGTTAAGCCCTTTTTTCACTAACTCATATGTCTTAAGAAGAGATACAAGTCCCTCGAGGGCATAGTATTCGCACTGAAGCGGTATAATAACGTAATTGCTTGCTGTTAATGCGTTTATGCTTATCAAGCCAAGGGAAGGCGGGCAATCAAGGAATATAAAATCATAATCATTTTTTACTTTTTCGAGTTGCGTCTTGAGAACAAATTCTCTTTTTTCCTGGTTAATCAATTGAATTTCCGCACCTGCAAGATCTGAGTTTGCTGTAATAGCGTAGAGGTTTTTTATCGACGTTTCTTTGATGGCTGATATAGGATCCGAGTTATCCACAAGAAGTTGATATGCTGTGAATTCAGAGTTGTTTTTATCTAACCCTATGCCACTAGTAGTGTTACCTTGAGCATCAAGATCTATTAAAAGAACCTTTTTTTCTCTTCCAGATAGAACTGTTGCTATATTTATGACTGAAGTTGTCTTTCCAACGCCACCTTTTTGATTAAAAAAGGAAAATATAGCGCCCATAAAACCTCCTCCTGTTTCACGTGAAACTATTAATTTTTATTATTTATCGGAATAACGACGAGACAGTTTATATTTCTTTTCGCAAGAACTCAATATTTTTTTGAAGTCACACTTTCTTCCCGATTTCTATACAAGGCATAGAAAAAAGATTGCTGGAGATTTTCGCTTACGAGCGATTTGTTCGAAACAAAACTATTTTACTTTGTGGTTGAATAACAAAAAAATCTATCCATTTCGCATGGGCATGGTTTTATTCACCGAATATAACTCTTGGGTCGCATTGTTTCACGTGAAACAGTAAAAAACATATAGAATTGCAAAACGTTGAAATGTATTGGGTAATAGATTGCCTTTTCGCTAATATGTCAAGTTCTATAGGTGGGTTCTTAAGTGATTGCCTGTGAGCTTTTTCTAATCGCTAGGAATGTTAAAAGATGATGCTTTCACCTAAAACAAACTGATGTCGCTTATAAATTGTAAAACGGAGATTTTCAAAATCAAAGTCTGGAAGTTTTAAGAATTTTTTTTGGCAGCTTTTTCAATGTAAATCGCCAAAAGAGAAATGTCACAGCTTGAAATTCCCGGTATTCGCGCGGCCTGCCCGAGAGATTCCGGTTTTATTTTTTTAAGCTTTTCGCGGGCTTCTCGGCTAATATTGGAGAGATCGTCGTAACAAATCGCTTGGGGGATTTTTCTTTTTTCGATTTTTGTAAATTTTTTTACGTCGCTTATTTGCCGGGAAATATAGCCTTCATATTTAATTTCAGTTTCAACAAAATGCTTCTCGTTTTCTGTTAATTTAGATGTGTGCAACCCTTTCTCTATCAATAACTTATAGCTCATTTCTGGTTTTTTGATCAATTGGTAGGCGGTATCCTGTCCAACCCTTTTTGTGCGAAGTTTTTTTACATCGTCTTTGATTCGTTCGCAACGTTCTAAAAATTTTTGATATTCTTCATTTTTTACGAGCCCTATCTCATACCCCAAACGCATAAGACGCATATCCGCATTATCTTGTCTCAACAAAAGACGAAATTCGGCGCGGGACGTAAACATCCGGTAAGGTTCATTTGTTCCGCAGGTCACTAAATCGTCTATCATCACGCCAATGTACGCTTGCGTCCTCGCGAGAGTAAATTCCTCTTCACCGCGAAGTTTTTTGACGACATTGATGCCCGCGATCAACCCTTGTCCAGCCGCTTCCTCATAACCGGACGTACAATTAATTTGCCCAGCCAAAAACAGATTTTTTATTTTTTTGTTTTCAAGACTGTGTTTTTGCTGGGTTGGGGGAGCGGCATCATACTCAATCGCATAGCCAAACCTGAGTATTTCCGCGTTTTCAAGCCCTCGTACTTTATGGAGAGCCGTATCCTGGACGTCTTTGGGGAGGGAGGTTGAGAAGCCGTTCACGTAAATTTCATCCGTATCCCGTCCCTCAGGCTCAAGATAGATCTGGTGTCGTTCTTTATCCGCGAATTTAACGATCTTGTCCTCAATGGACGGACAATACCGCGGCCCGATGCCAACGATTCTTCCGGCATAAAGAGGGGAGCGGGTCAAATTTTTCCGGAGTATTTCATGAACCTCGCTGTTCGTATGAGTCAACCAGCAGGACATTTGCTCGACTTCACGATGGGTTGTTCGGTGTGAAAAAAATGGCGGGGGTGCGTCTCCCTTTTGTTCTTCGGTCAGATCCCATCTGATGCTTGCCCTGTGGAGACGTGGCGGGGTGCCGGTCTTAAACCGGACCAGTTCTATGCCATGTCTCATGAGCGAATCCGACAGACCAATCGCTGGAGGCTCCTCACTCCTTCCGCCAGGGTAGTGTTCTTCTCCGATATGAATTAATCCCTGGAGGAAAGTTCCCGTGGTAAGAATAACGTGTTTGCCTGAAAAAGTTTCTCCTGCTTTGGTTCGAACGCCATAACAGGTTCCGTCCCGGACGAGAATCTCGGTCACTTCTCCCTGTTTCAAGATTAGGTTTTTTTCAGCCATCAGCGCGCGCAACATGTAGCTTTCGTATTGTTTTTTATCGGCTTGTGCGCGCGGTGCCCAAACCGCCGGTCCTTTCGCCTTGTTGAGCATTCGAAATTGAATCCCTGTGGCATCGATGGCACAACCTATTTCTCCTCCAAGGGCGTCTATTTCACGCACCATGTGTCCTTTCGCCAAACCCCCTATCGCGGGATTGCAGGATAGCCGCGCGATCACTTTTTCATCAAGAGTAATCACAAGGACGGGAAAACCGCATCGGGCGATCGCGAGGGAGGCCTCGACGCCGGCATGGCCAGCGCCAACAACAATGGCGGCAAATTCTCGGGCAGAAGTCATAGTTGGGTTAGGAGTCACCGTTCTGGAGAGGGAAGCGCTGTCATAAAAACCCTGTGCTTCCAAACCCCGAACGAAGGGCTAAGTTTATTGGTCCTCGTGATGCAGGACGATCGCAATCCGGTTGATAAAAACTTGCTGAATAATCGAAAATAAATTTTGCAAGGTCCAGTAAAGCGTGAGACCGGATGGCATGTTGTAGCAAATGAAACCAAAAAAGAGAGGCATGAAATTCATGATATTGGCTTGTTCCGGGGAGGCGCCTGGTTGTTGGGGCATGATCTTCTGATACCAAAGTTGTGATAAGGCCATCAGAATGGGAAGGATGTTGAGAGAGTTCCATCCAAGAAGAGGTAGCGACGCCCGGAATGTTATCAGTCGGTCGGGCGCGGAAAGGTCCGTAATCCATCCGACAAACGGGGCGCCATGTAACTCGATCGCTTCCGGAAGCAGGCGAAACATGGCGATAAAAATCGGAATCTGTATCAACATCGGGAGACAACCCATGACCGGGTTCACCTTGTTTCGCCGATACAACTCCATAAGTTCACGTTGCTGTTTTTGGGGATCGTTCTTGTAATGCTCCTGAATAGCCTTCATTTTCGGCTGAATGATTTGCATCTTCTTCATGTTGGCATAGCTAACATGCGTCAGCGGCGCGAACACAAGCTTGATCAAAAGAGTTAAAAGAACCAACGCCCATCCGAAGTTGTGCGTAAACCCGTAGAAAAATTTCAGGATCGCCAAAAGAATGGTTTTAAAATTACCGAGAAAACCGCGGGAAAAAACCTTTTCAAAATCACAGCCAAACCCCCTCAGCGTCTCGTATCGTTGCGGTCCCGCGTAAATAAGAAAATGCCTTGTGTCTTCCCCCCCGGCAGGGATCACGAGCGACGCCATGCCTATTTCTCCTCTCATCACTTGTTCGTCCGCTCTCGCTTTCCCCGTTTCGATTTTCCATTCCGGCTTGACTAAAAGCGCAAAATACTTTTTGATCATCCCCGCCCAGAGCAAATTGTCCGGCGCCGCGAATCCTTTTTTCTTTAACTTTCCGATATTGGCCGTTTTAATTTTTCCGTTATAGGCCACCGCGTCAAAAAAGCCGTAGTTTTTCTGAAAATCCTTTTCGTGGTTCATCCCGTACATGATTGTGAGTGGAAATCGCCTCTCTTCTCCCGCCAGATTTCTGATCCGGACTGAAAGATCCAGGGCGGGTTTATCGGGATTCGGAGTAAATGTTTTTGTCACTTCGTATTGCGCCGGCAATTCATACGTAAACTCAAAAACCTCGCGTCCCGCTCTTCCTCGTCGGTTTAATTTAAAAGGCGTATGGGTCAAGTCAGCTACTTCTCCGGCCATGTTCACGCCAAAGATTCCCGCTTCGCCCACCGGGGCGCTAAAAAACTCTGTCTGCGTCAACGATTCACGTCCCTGTTCACCCTTATAAAACAATCTTGTGACCGTTCCGCCAATGGTAGAAAACTCTATTCTGTAGTGTTGGTTTTCAAAAGGCACCGTCACGGGCTTAACCGCTTGTTTCAGGTAGCTGTTTTCGTCGGCGCTCGGAGGCGCTTCCCCCTGAATCGGCGAATCCGTTACTGGCGCCGGGGCATCCACGCGCGCCGTCTGTGCCTGATTCGGATAAAACCATTTCAGCAATACCGGATAAAAAAGAAGAATTAATAATGAAAAAACAATCGCCTTTAAATAATTTTTGTCCATTGCTTATTCCTTAACCGGGTCATACCCGCCGGGATGAAAGGGGTGACATTTTAAAATTCGAACTACCGAGGCAGCTCCTCCCCGGAGGAGCCCTTTTTTTAGGATGGCTTCTTCCGCGTAATGCGAGCAGGTGGGCGTGAACCGGCAGGCGGGACCGAAAAACGGCGAGATCACAGCGCGATAGCATTGAAAAATGAAAGCGACAATTATTTTCATAAAGAAATGCCAACTTTTTTGAAGAGAGTTGCCAGATCCTCCCTGATTTCCATCAGCCCGGGCATCGTCGAGGTTTCTTTGGCCTTGATTAAAACGGCAGTTTCGGGATGGATCGAATCCTGGAGAGATCTAAAAACTTCCCGCACACGCCGCTTAATCAGGTTTCTCTTGACCGCCGAAGCCTGTGTTTTTTTATTGACGACAACACCAAGCATAGGTTTTCCGCTTGTTTTTCTCACAAGCAGACTTGCCTCACCCACCCAAAGATAAAAAAAACGCCCCTTTGAAAACCTACCTTTTTCCACAAGGTTTTTAAAAGCGTCCTGTCCGCGGATTCTTTGCTCCGACGTAAAGCGCTTGGGGTGTTTCAAATCAGACTTGGGTCAGGCGTTTTCTGCCTTTTTTGCGGCGGCGCGCTAACACTTTGCGCCCGTTCTTCGTCCGCTTGCGAGCGAGAAATCCGTGTTTCGTGCGACGTTTTCTTTTGGAGGGCTGATAGGTCCGTTTCATGACAGCGGATTATATTGAATTTCGTATTAATATCCAGCTTTTTATTGTTTTTACTTTTTTTTTCGAGAGATGGATTTTTTTTCTTTTTTTTGTTCTGGACTTTTTTTTCGGGCGGGGTAGAATGCGGCTCCTCTCTCGGAATAATAAGTATTTCTTTTTTCCGGGAGTTTATTTTTTTGTTTTTTGTGTTGTTTATAACCTGTTAATATTTAGTGAATATTTTTTAATAACTTTTTGTATCTCGCTTAGAAATAACTGTTTTTATAATGTTGTTATCTTTATAACCTGTTGATAAGTTTTAACTATGGATCTCTCGAAGAATTCTGTTTCCAACCCTTCTCAAAGTTCAGACTTACAGGACCTTTGGTCCCGAATCACGGCGATTCTGTCCAAGGAGTTAAGTGAGCGATCTTATAAAACATGGTTTGATAATGTTTCGCTTCTTCGTGTAGAAGGTAACACCCTAACTCTCACAGTTCCTGATAGTTATTATGGAAAATGGCTGGAAGATCATTACCAAAACTTAATCCTTGCCGCTGCGGCGGAGGTGCTAGGCAGACAGGTAACTCTTTCTTATAAGGTGGTATCTCCACAAAACTCTGTTTCTTTGAATCTGCCCACTAAAGACAAACCTCATAATTTACCTTCTCTCAATTCCAATTATACCTTTGATAATTTTGTGATTGGCCCGGGGAACCGGTTTGCTCATGCCGCTTCTCTCGCGATCACAGACGCTCCCGCCAAACAATACAATCCTTTATTTATTTATGGCCCGACAGGCCTTGGAAAGACTCACCTTTTGCAAGCGATTGCTTATGAAATCAGCCGCCGGTTTCCAGCCTTTAAAATTCTTTATATCTCCAGCGAACAATTCACAAATCAGCTAATCACAGCGATACAAACCCGCTCCACACAACAGTTTAGAGCTAAATATAGAACGCTCGACCTTCTCCTGATTGATGATATTCATTTTATCGCCGGAAGGGACTCAACCCAGGAAGAATTTTTTAATACTTTTAATTCTCTTTATGACGCGCACAAACAAATTGTTGTCACCAGCGACCGCCCCCCTAAAGAAATTCCCGGGTTAGAGGAAAGATTGGTCTCCCGCTTTGGTTGGGGATTAGTGACTGATATTCAACCCCCTGATTTTGAGACACGCGTCGCTATTTTAAAGAAAAAAATAGAAAAGGAAACTGTGGAGGTACCCGATGAAGTTTCTTATTTTATCGCGGGAAAAATTAAATCAAATATTCGTGAGTTAGAGGGGGCTTTAATCCGGGTGGTGGCTTATTGTTCCCTCACGGGCGCAAAACTTGATGTCGTGCTCGCTCAAGATATTCTTAAAGATGCCTTTAAGGAGGAGTCACAGAAGTTTTCTATAGAGGAAATTCAGAAAACTGTCGCGGATTACTTCCAGATTAAAGTCTCGGATCTTCGAGCTAAAAAAAGAACTCTCTCTATTGTGCGTCCGAGACAAATCGCCATGTTTTTAGTAAGAGAACTCACTCATTATTCTTTACCTGAAATTGGGGAATATTTTGGAGGTAAAGATCACACCACAGTACTGCACGCTTGTAATAAAATTACAAAAGAAAAAGAAAAAGATATTGGGTTACGAGGAATATTAGATAAAATACAGAGCTTGTTAAAAAAAGAAGGATGATATCCACAGGATTTTTATTTATATCTTGTTTTATTATAATAATTTAGAAAGATATCCACAATTCAACAAGTACTAGTTCTACAACGGCTATTTTTATTTATTAAAGAATCATAGAGAAAGAAGAAGGAGAGTTAGATATGGATATCAGAATCCCAAAAAATGAATTACTAAAAAAAATTGGTTTGGGAGTAAGTATTGCTGGAGGGAAACCGAGCACTCTCCCTATTCTTAATAATCTTTTATTAGAAACTCAAAAGGATGGAATGTTAAAGATTGTGGCAACAGATATGGAAGTGGGAGTTTCAACTTTACTTCCTGTGGAAATAGGGCAACAAGGAAGTGTTACAGTGCCCGCGAGAAAATTTCATGACATTGTAAAAGAACTTCCCGAGGGTGAGATTAGTCTTTCTGTCACAAAAAATAATACCGTTAATATCAAGAGCGGAAAATCCTTTTTTAAAATCATGGGCCTTGATAAGGAGGATTTTCCAAAACTTCCCGATCCATCTCCTGAAAAAGAGGTTGAGTTGGAGCAAAGTATCCTTAAAGAAAGTCTCATTCTTACGTCTTTCGCGATTTCCCATGATGAAACACGGTATGTTTTAAATGGTGTCTTAGTGTCTCTTCAGGAGAATCAAATTCGTTTTATCGCCACAGATGGAAGGCGGCTTGCTTTTTATAAAAAAGACCTTAAGGAGAAAATAGGTAAAAAGATAGACATGATTATCCCTTCAAAAACCATTCATGAATTACTGAAATTACTTGAGTGGGAGGGGAAAGTTAAAATATCACACTCCCAAAACAAGGTAATTTTTAAATTTCAGGATACTTATCTCACATCCAGTTTAATAGAAGGAAATTTCCCTAATTATGAACAAGTCATTCCTAAAGAAGAAAAAACTACCGCGGTCGTTCATTGTGAAGAATTTCTGCAGGCGGTACGGCGCGTGGCGTTATTAACTTCCATTGAATCACCCGCTGTAAAATTTGATTTTATAAAAGGAAAAGTTTTAATATCCGCAAAATCCCCTAATATGGGGGAGGCAAGGGAAGAGGTTCCCGCTGAGGTGAGCGGGCAGGAAGTAACAATTGGATTTAATCCAAATTATTTCATCGATCTTTTAAAAAACCTGACGGATGAAAGTATTACCTTCGCTCTCACGGAACCAGATAAACCTGGTCTCGTGAAGGGACGGAATGGATATCTTTATGTTATCATGCCGATGCAACTAAGTTAAGAAGTTAGGGTATTTTCCCGACCGGTTCGGGATGTTTCTTCCAGAGAAAACTTCCTTAAGGGCCACTTAATTAAAAGAGAAAAATGTCGATAAAGCAGTGTGAAATAGAGCGTATTCGAAGCGTTATCCCGTCAGTTATCCGCGGGTTGGAGAACCCTGAAAAAAAAACACGTTCCTTGTTAATTGAAAAATGGCCGGCTATTGCCGGAGGAAAGCTCACTCCGCACACCAGACCACAATTAACTCAAAAAGGCATCCTTTATGTTTATGTAAGTGAAGCAACGATTGCATATGAGATCAGTCAAAAATACCGACACTCTCTTTTGAAACGAACGCAGGCTGTTTTAGGAGAAGACGCGGTTAAAGAGTTAAAAGTACTAGTGGGGAAATAAAATTATGACAAAAGGCGACCAAAGTAAACAAGGTCTTTCGGGCGCGAAATACGACGCCACAAAAATACAGGTGCTTGAGGGGGTTGACGCTGTTCGGAAACGTCCAGCGATGTACATTGGCGACACAACATTGCGTGGTCTCCATCATCTTGTTTATGAAGTGGTGGATAACTCCATTGACGAAGCGTTGGCGGGCTTTGCGTCACGGGTCGACGTGGTGATTAACACGGATGGAAGTTGCGCGATCACCGATGACGGCCGCGGTATCCCGGTTGATATGCATAAAACGCAGAAAAAATCGGCGCTTGAAGTAGTGATGACAACACTCCACGCCGGCGGGAAATTTGATAATAAATCTTACCGCGTGTCCGGAGGGCTTCATGGCGTGGGAGTTTCCTGTACCAACGCCTTGTCGTCCTGGTGTGAAGTTAAAGTACGCCGGGATGGAAAAATTTGGCAACAACGGTATGAAAAAGGGCGTGCCGTATCCAAAGTTATTGAAAAAGGGAAAACCAAAGAACACGGCACGACCGTTGTTTTTCTTCCCGATAAGGAAATTTTTGAAAAAACGGAATTTAGTTTCGACGTGCTTTCCAATCGCCTGCGGGAACTCGCTTATTTAAATAAGGGCGTTCGGGTCACGATCCGCGATGAGCGAAACAAAAAGGAGATCAAAGAGCATGTCTTTATGTACAAGGGGGGTATTTCGGAATTTATCCAGTACATTAACCGGTCCAAAACCCCTCTTCACCGGAAGATTTTTTATGTTGATAAAACCAAGGATGGCGTCGAAGTAGAGGCGGCGCTCCAATACAACGACGGCTACGGAGAAGACGTTTTTTCGTTTGCCAATAACATCAACACCATTGAGGGTGGGACACATTTAAGCGGATTTAAAACTTCTTTGACACGCGCCACGAATCAGTACGCGAAGAGCAAAAACCTCCTTAAAAATCTTGAGGGTGGATTAAGCGGAACGGATCTGACAGAAGGTTTGGCGGCTGTTATCAGTGTCAAGGTCCCGCGTCCCCAATTTGAGGGTCAAACCAAAACAAAACTCGGAAACAGTGAGGTGGAGGGGATTGTTTACTCGGTTCTTTACGAGAGCCTGAGCACTTTTTTCGAAGAAAACCCGCCGGTCGCGAACAAGATTGTTGAAAAGGCCGCGCTGGCCCTCAGGGCTCGCGAAGCGGCCCGGAAAGCCAGGGAGTTGACGCGCCGAAAGGGAGCTCTCGAGTCCGCTTCCTTACCGGGGAAATTGGCTGACTGTTCAGATGAAGATCCCGCGAACAGCGAAATGTATCTTGTGGAAGGAGATTCGGCCGGAGGTTCGGCAAAACAGGGACGCGATCGACGGTTTCAGGCCATCCTTCCTCTCCGAGGAAAAATTATCAACGTCGAGAAAGCGCGAATTGACAAGGTGCTTTCCAACGAAGAAATTCGCACCATTATCACCGCGATCGGGACCGGCATCGAAGATGAGTTTAATATCGAAAAATTAAGGTATCACAAAATTATCCTGATGTGCGACGCCGACGTTGACGGAAGCCACATCCGGACTCTCCTCCTCACGTTTTTTTACCGGAAAATGCGGAAACTGATCGAAAACGGGCATGTTTATATCGCGCAACCGCCCCTTTATAAAATCAAGAGAGGCAAGGACGAGCAATATATCCAAACCGAAGATCAGATGAACGGAATTCTCCTGAATTTTGGTCTTCAGGGAACCCTTCTTAAAAAACACGGGAGCAAGGGAAGCGTCAGCGGGAAAGATCTTCGTGAACTGATGGATCTGGTCCAGGCGATGGAGGATCTCGAACGATCCCTCGCCCGAAAAGGCATTTCGCTTCACAAGTTCGTGGAAAACCAAGATAAAAAGAAAGGATTTCCCACGCACGTGGTCCGGCTTTTTGAAAAAAATGAAGACGTGTTCCTTTACTCGGAAAAAGAGGCGACGGCATATACCGAAGAAATAGAAAAAGAATATGTGAAAAAACTGGAGCAAGACAAGAAGGACGACGCAAAGGAAGGAGAGAAAGCAAAGAAAAAGGACGCGAAAAAAGGAAAGAAGGTGAAAGAAGAAGACGCGAAGGAAGACGAAGATGACATTTCCTTCCAAAGCGTTTACGACCTTATCGAAATATTTGAATCGGTTGAATTCGCAAAAGCAAAGAAAAAACTTCAGAAATTCAACATCAATTTTGAAGATTTCGAAGCTGACAAAGAGCCCCTGTTTGAAGTAGTTTTCGAAAAAAATGGTAAAGAGGAAGCCCCAAACCTTCGCAGCGTCCTTTCTAAAATTAAAACGTGGGGCAAAGAGGGGATGACGTTGCAGCGGTACAAAGGTCTTGGAGAAATGAATCCGGAACAATTGTGGAACACAACCATGAACCCGGAAACACGAACCATCCTCAGAGTGACTCTGGAAGACGCGGTTGAAGCGGACGAAATCTTCTCAATCCTTATGGGAGACGCGGTGGAGCCGCGCAGGGCTTTTATTGAGCGGCACGCGAAAGCGGTTAGGAACCTTGATATTTAAAAAGCCCGCCCGGCGAGAAGGGCGGAGCTCACAAAAAAGATGACACAAGACCGCCGCGGGTTTTTAGCGGCGCGGCGATGGAGAGAAAAGTTATGGCGGAAGAAAAAAATCTGTATGCGATGAACGAAAAAATCCTTCTCAGACCGATCGAAGAGGAGATGAAGGATTCTTACATCGACTACTCGATGTCGGTCATTGTGGGGCGCGCGCTTCCGGATGTCCGGGATGGCCTGAAGCCGGTGCATCGACGGATCCTTTTTGCGATGAATGAGCTGGGTCTCGCCCACACCAAGCCGTACAAGAAATCCGCCCGCATTGTTGGAGAAGTGCTCGGCAAATACCATCCACACGGGGACACGGCGGTTTATGATTCCCTGGTACGCATGGCGCAGGACTTTTCTCTCCGGTATCCGCTGGTTCAGGGACAGGGAAACTTCGGATCCATTGACGGAGACAGCGCGGCGGCTATGCGGTACACGGAAGCGCGGCTTGCCAGCGCCGCCGGAGAACTCCTCGCGGATATCGATAAAGAGACCGTTGATTTTGTGCCCAATTTTGATGAATCCCTTTCTGAGCCCGCACTGCTTCCGTCGCGAATTCCCAATTTGCTGGTCAATGGATCCTCAGGGATTGCCGTGGGAATGGCGACCAACATTCCACCGCACAACATGACCGAAGTGGTCAACGCGTGCGTCGCGCTGATTGATAACCCGGACATCACAAACAAAGAACTTTTCAAAATAGTGACGGGCCCGGATTTTCCGACGGGTGGACTCATCGTGGGGCGAGACGGGATCAAGAAGGCTTACGAAACAGGGCGAGGCGCGATTGTCATGCGCGCAAAGGCGGCGATCGAAACGGGGCGGAACAAAAAAGACGCCATTGTCATTACGGAAATCCCCTACCAGGTTAACAAATCTAACCTGATTGAATCGATAGTCCGGCTCGTGGAGGATAAGAGGATCGACGGGATTTCTGATCTTCGCGACGAGTCCGATCGCGATGGTATGCGTGTGGTGATCGAACTGAAAAGGGAAGCGGTACCGCAGGTTGTCCTGAACAACCTGTATAAACACACTCAAATGCAAAGCTCTTTTGGCGTAATCATGCTCGCCTTGGTGGACGGGCAGCCCCGCGTCCTTACGCTCAAGCAGATGCTCGAAAAGTTTATCGAATATCGGGCCGAGGTTATCATTCGCCGGACCCGGTTTGACCTCGATAAAGCGGAAAAGCGCGCCCATATTCTTGAGGGATATAAAAAAGCGATCGCGAACATTGATAAGGTCATCAAGATTATTCGGACGTCAAAAAGTCCGGAGCTTGCCAAAGAAACTTTGATGAAAACGCTGAAGCTTTCGGAAATTCAGGCCAAGGCCATTCTTGAACTTCAACTTCAGCGGCTGACCCAGCTTGAGAGATTAAAAATTGACGAAGAATATCTTGAACTCATCAAAAAAATCGAATATTACCAGTCGGTATTGAAAAGTCGCCGGAAAGTGCTCGACCTGATCAAGGAAGAGTCGCAGGAAATCCTTAAAAAATACGGGGATGAGCGAAGGACTTTAATCGTTGCCGCGGAAGATGATATCGACATTGAGGACCTGATCGCGCAGGAAGATGTGCTTGTCAGTATTTCGCACGCGGGCTATATCAAGCGGATCCCCGTGTCAATGTATCGCCGGCAACACCGCGGCGGAGCGGGCGTCACGGGAGCGGGCGTGCGCGATGACGAGGATTTTATCGAGCACATGTTCATGGCCTCGACCCACGACTATATCCTTTTTTTCACGAACCTGGGGCGAGTGTACTGGCGGAAAGCCTATGATATCCCCCAAGGCTCCAGACAGGCCAAAGGGAAGGCCATCGTTAATTTTCTTTCGCTGAGTCAAAACGAGACCGTTTCAAGTTTTCTCCAGGTCAAGGAGTTTAGCGATAAGCAGTATGCGATCATGGTGACGGCCAAGGGAGTGATCAAAAAGACGAACATGATCGAATATTCAAGGCCGCGCTCCACGGGCGTTAACGCCATCACTCTTCGCGACAAAGATGAGCTTGTGGCGTGCAAAATTACATCGGGGAAAGATGAAATTTTTATGGCGACCCGGGAAGGGAAAGCCATTCGCTTCAAAGAAACGGATGTTCGTGATATGGGTCGCACCGCGACCGGTGTGCGAGGCATGAATCTCGCGAAAACCGACGAGATCGTCGCTGTGGAGGTCGTAGATCCCAAAATGAAAGCGCTGACCATTACTCAAAATGGCTTCGGCAAAAGTACGCCTTTTGTCCAGTATCGTATACAGTCGCGCGGCGGCAAAGGCATCATTAACGTCAAAGTTTCAGAAAAGAACGGAAAGGTTGTCAATGTCCTCACCGTGGCGGACGAAGATGAAATCATTCTGGTCACCAACAACGGTATGGTGGTTCGTTGTCCGGTCAACCAGATTCGGACCTCTGGCCGTAACGCGGTCGGAGTTAAGGTAATGCGATTGCACGACAAAGACAAGATCGCTTCCGCGACACGCGTGGTTGCCAAAGAGGAAGGATCGGGAAAAGACGCGCAACAACTGCCCCTCCTGGACGAGAAAAACGGAAAAAAGTAGAAAACAAAACTCTCTCCCGAAAAACCTTTTCGGGGAGGACGCAGTTTAATCTTCGAAACATGGACGAGCCAATATGCTAGACCTCAAGTTTATCCGTGAAAATCCCGAGATTGTCAAAAAAGGTATTTCTGCCAAAGGGGTGGACTTTGATCTTGACGCCCTGCTGGCGCTGGATTCTCGGCGCCGAAGTCTCCTCAAAGAGGTGGAAGAGCTTAAGGCTCAGCGGAATGAGACCAATAATCAAATAGCCAAACTTAAGAAAGAAGGCAAATCACCAGAAAGCATTATCCAAGGCATGAAGGCGGTCTCCCAAAAAATTAGCCTTTTAGATAGCGAAGTGGGGGAAACATCTCAAAAAATAGATTATTTAGCTCTTGCCATCCCAAATCTGCCAGCTTCTGATGTCCCTGTTGCCAGGGGAGCAGAAGGGAACGTGGTTGTCCGCTCTTGGGGTGAACCCAAGAGTTTCAACTTCAAGCCCAAAGAGCATTTAGAAATAGCTAGCGCTTTGGGATGGGTCAGTATGGAAACAGGAAGCAAAATCTCGGGGGCCGGGTTTCCTGTTTACAAAGGATGGGGCGCCAAACTGGAGCGGTCTCTTATTAGTTTCATGCTGGATATGCACTCCGCCAAACATGGTTATACCGAAGTTTGGCCGCCAGCGATCGTGAATCGAGCGTCCATGAAAGGGACGGGACAAATTCCGAAGATGGAAAGCGACATGTATGCTCTGGTTGCTGACGAAGGGGAAGAAAAGGGATCGCATTTTTTGATTCCCACGGCGGAAGTCCCAATCACAAATTTTCATCGAGACGACATTCTTGACGAAAAAGAGCTCCCTATAAAATACGCCGGGTATTCTCCTTGTTTCCGTAAGGAAGCGGGTTCTTATGGTAAGGACACGCGTGGATTATCGAGAGTTCATCAATTTGACAAGGTTGAGCTCGTCAAGTTTGTGAAACCGGAAACTTCAAGTGAAGAGCTTGAGCGATTGGTGCAAGACGCGGAGAATATACTTCAGGCGCTTGAATTACCTTACCGGGTATTGCTTCTCGGGAGCGGAGATATGAGTTTTGCGGCGGCGAAGTGTTACGACCTCGAAGTGTGGGCCCCGGGGACCCAAAAATGGTATGAGGTTTCCAGTTGCAGTGTTTTTGGGGATTTTCAGGCCAGGAGAATGAATATTCGCTACAGGGATTCAAAAACAAAAAAGACGGAATATGTCCATACGTTAAACGGTTCAGGCGTCGCACTGGCGCGAACCGTTCTTTGTATTCTTGAAAACTTTCAGACCGAAGGCGGAACCGTCGATTTTCCCAAAGCGTTGAAACCCTATCTCGGATTGTAATTTCTGATATCTCGCAACTTGACCGTTTTATCGTAAATCAATAGACTGCACGCGCCTTTGTCGGACGCGAAGATGGTTCGGGGAGGTCGCATAGCCTGGTTTGGTGCGCTCGCCTGGCCAACAGGTTCCCTTAGGGAACAAGCGGGCGGGCCTGAAAGTTTTTATTGAGTTCATTGGAGAGATGCCGGAGCGGTTGAACGGGCGCGCCTGGAAAGTGCGTAGGCCTCGA
>ENA-UPXM01002277-UPXM01002277.1-activated-sludge-metagenome-genome-assembly--contig:-NODE-2277-length-22819-cov-17.446011_pt1 | contig 22819 bp, 12 predicted proteins | sample MGYA00238178_ERZ772708 | MGnify/ENA primary metagenome ERZ772708 (study PRJEB29002, sample SAMN05720212) | activated sludge metagenome | isolation source: anaerobic digester from wastewater... | reverse complement strand
GCCAGGACCGAATATTCCGTTACGGCAGCATTCGAAACGTTGAAACCGGCATCGTCTCTCCAGGCAGTGGTCGGAAAAAAGTATTCGTAGTTGTATTTGGCATCGATTTGTTTGGTTTGAAACATCCGGTACGAAAATACCGGCAAAAAACGCTCCATGTGATACACGCTGACTTCAGCACCGGCTGTGTCTATTTCCAAACTTAAACCGTCCTGACTTTTAGTTCTGTGTTTATAATACAAGCCGGCATTTTTGAGCTTCTCTTCTTTGGTGGCGCCGTCGCCTTCGCCGGGCCTGAAATTAATCAGTTTTTCCTTGTCGAAGGCATAGTATAGAATATGAAAACCTATGAGCTTTTTCAATTCGGCCCGGGGTAATTCTTCGATGCTTTTCCCCCCGTAATGCTCTTCGAGGTAGGCGTTGAATGCGCTGTCGGTGGGAGCCATCACCGTGAGAATGCTTTTGCCGTTCACTATCGACTTGAAACCGGCCAGCTCAATTCCTTTAAGAAAAATGGAATAATCCCCCCGTTCCTGCAGCACCTCATAAATACTTCCCTTGAGCCAGTCGGGTTCCTGATAATAGAGCTCCATTTTATTCTGGCAGGCGTAATTGTTTAACAGTAAAAGCAATACAAGTGGGAACAACTTCCGTACACGGAGATTGAATTTCATGATAATTTAGGTATTACAATTATATAAAGGTCATACGAAAAAACTGCAAAGCGGCACAAATATATGAAAAAAAAACAAACCCGCGACTAAAAATGTTAAACAACGCCGCTACGACTTAGAGCATGTGTTCAATTGATTATTACGATTTTACACACAACTCCTTTTTCACCCTGATTGTCGGCGGCAAACACAAGATAAACCCCGCTCGACACTCTTTGCCCCCTGGCATTGTTGCCGTCCCAGCCGAATTGTCCTCCCAGGGAAGAACCGGAGATGATTAAATTCCCACTTAAATCGGTAATTCGCACCTGGGAATTTTCCGTCAGGCCTTTCACGGTAATTTTACCTCTGTAACCGGGGTGCACCGGATTGGGGAAAGCGTAGACCTCGCTGTAATCGGAGGCGGCAGGCGAAGCATCGCTACGGTACGACACCAGCCCCCCGGCTGTGCCGATAAACACCTCTCCGCTTTGGGGATGAATGGCAACAGACCACACCTCGTTCGAAGGCAGGGGGCTGTTTTCTTTGGTAAAATGATGTATGGTTTCCGTGCCGTCGGGCGACAGGAGATAAAGTCCGTCGTTGCGGGTCCCCATCCATTTGCGGTTGGCCCCGTCCACGGCTATGCAATAGACCCGGCTGTTGCCCAGCAGGTAATCGGCTTCGTTGGTACCGTCGTCGCGAGGAATCTTTACACGGAAAAAGACCGGAGTTTCATCAAAAACACTCCGATACGATGCGAGCATCAACGGGCCCATATTGGTGCCGATCCAAAGTCTGTTGTTGAGGTCCTCCGTGATGCAGTGAACCGTAAATACATTCAGGTTTATCCCGTCCTGATCGGTAAAGGACGAAATCCAACGGGTCCGGTCGTCGGAAGTATCTTCGAGACTGCCATTGTAATCGAGCACAAAAATGCCATAGATTGCCCTCTCGGCGTTGATCCAGACCATATTGTCGCCGGTGAAAAAAATCTTATTCAGTGTGGGGGCAGGCTTTAAATCGGCATAGCCGGGCGAGAACCATTCTCCGCTTTCTCTCACTAAGATGTGCAAGCCTCCGGAACCCGAAGCCTGATATGCGGGATAAGCCGAATTGAGTACCCAGAGATTGCCTCCGGCATCGTAAACAGCTCCGTCAACCCGGACATAACGATAGGGTAATCCGTCCCAGGCAGGCAAAAAGGGGCTGTTGGCGTACGAATGCAAAGTATCGAGTTTTCCCCCTTTGAATTCATACAGGCCTTCGCCCCAAGAGGTGGCAAAAAAATGTTCTTCATCGGCAGGATCTACCGCTACATTCAAAATATCCTGAAAGGGATAGCCCGTCTTGCGTTCAATACTGTCGCGGTTGATCAGGGAAACCCAATTGTTGTCGCGAAAACGCATAATATCTCCGGTGAATTTGTACCGGTCGCCCCAACGCCCGCCACTGGCAACATACAAATCGTTGTTGCGGAAATACAAATCCCAGGCTGTGTCCACACCCGGGCCGTTAGGCAGGATTTTACTGTTACTCACCATATAGGCCTCCGCCTCGGCGTAATAAATCCATTCGAGAAGGCCGTCACTGCCGGCCGTGGTATAAATTCTATTAAGTTTTTCGTCCAGGGCAACGCCATACATTTGCTTCAGCCCGGCTTGCATCTGTGCATTGTATTCATACAAAGAATATTCTCCCGACACATCGCTGTCGTGGAGAGTTAACTGACTGTTGTCCGCTGCAAAAACCAAAGGCAGCCCAGCGGTCAGAGCCAGCAAATATGGGCCCTGTGCCGATATTTCCAGCACACCGGCACTTAAATAAAATGCTTTCCAGCCTCCATCGTAGCGATAAATGCCCTCTCCGGCCACCAATGCATAAAGGGAATCTTTGCGTGAAACGAGTTGTGCGGGGGTTTTACCCGGTATAAAATTCTCTGCTGTCCAGTTTTTGCTGTCCGACAGGTTGTCGCCGGCATTTCCCCGGTAAAGGCCTCGTTCGGTGAGCATATAATAATCGTCGCCGATACGCGCAAAGTCGAACACCGCCGTATAATTTACCGTAGCACTTCGCAGGTTGTAAGTTTCCAGAATTTCCTGCTTAGGTACATCAATTATCAACAAGCCGACTCCGGTACACAGATAGGCATACCTGCCGTCCATGCGAAGCCGGTAGATGCTTTTGTCGGCGGGCAGGCTTTTTTCCTTGTAATCCGGCAGATTGATCACCCTTTCGTCGTCCAATAAATCCATGTTGCCGTCGGTGTATACCACCAGCAAACAATCACTAACATCGTTTTGGGCTATAAACTGCACCTGGCCTCCGCTAAGTCCGGTCAAAACGGAATATTCTTCGATAAAACGATCCCGGGGCGAATACGAAAACAAATGTTTGTTGGCCACCACGTATACTTTGTCGGAGGTAGCGGCCACCTGAGTGGCATTCCGGTACGAAAAATGGCTGCGCCATTCTCCAACGGGCGGCTGGGCTGCAAGTTTAAAGCACAGCACACCGGCAAGTCCGGACAACAGCAATAAACAGAGTCTCTTTTTCATCACAAGCAATAACCGCAAACAAGGGTCGAATATTGTACAGAACCGGGGTTTATCTTGTTTATTTTTGTAGGTTTCTTTTATAGGTTTCCAAAAAACGGGCCATTTTTTGCACAGCCTCTGCCCTATGGCTGATCCTGTTTTTTTGTTCCGGATCCAGTTGGGCAAAACTCAATTCATAACCCTCGGGGCGAAACAAAGGATCATAACCAAAACCTTTGTTACCCGCCTTTTGCCTCAAAATTTCGCCTTCGACCCGGCCTTCGAAAAAATATTCCCGGCCGTCGAGCAACAAGGCCACCACAGTTCTGAAACGTGCTCTGCGGTTTTCTTTGCCCTGCAATTCCAAGAGCAACTTATCCATATTATCTTCAAAATTGCAGGCGGGGCCGCCATAACGGGCCGAATGGACTCCCGGTGCTCCGTTCAGGGCTTCCACTTCGAGTCCGGTATCGTCGGCAAAGCAATTCAGACCGTACTTTTCATATACAAAACGGGCCTTTTGCAAAGCGTTGCCCTGCAGACTATCCTGAGTTTCGGGAATATCTTCGCTGCAATTCAAATCCTCCAGATCGATCAACTCGACGGAATTCCCCAGAATATCGGCTACTTCCTGTTTCTTGTGCTTATTATGGCTGGCAAATACAACTTTCAACATACGGAAATTTATTTGAGGTTTGCCGAAATGTCGAGCATTCGTTGGATCGACCTGAGGGCTTGCCGGCGCAATTGCTCTTCCACCAAAACCTCCGGTTGTTCATCCCGGAGGCAGCGATAAAGCTTTTCCAGGTTATGCATTCGCATAAAGGTACATTCGTTACAGGCTTTGGAGCCATCATCAGGAGGCGCCGGTATAAATGATTTCCCGGGACATTTCCGCGACATTTCAAACAACACACCACACTCGGTGGCTACAATAAATTCCCCTGCTTCGGCTTTTTGTACATAGGCTACCTGAGCTGAGGTAGAACCGATAAAATCGGAGACCTTCAACAAGTCTTGTTTGCATTCGGGGTGTGCAATAATTTCAGCCTGAGGATGTTGCTTTTTGAGTTCCAGAATTTTTTGCAGTGAAAATTGTTCATGTACATGACAGGCTCCGTCCCAGATAAGCATATCGCGTCCGCTCAAACTTTTAATATAATTCCCCAGGTTACGGTCGGGTCCAAAAATAATCTTTTCGTCTTGGGGCAGGCTATTTATGATTTGCAGGGCATTGCTCGAAGTTACCACCAGGTCGCTCAGAGCCTTTACAGCCGCCGAAGTATTGACATAGCTGATAACCGTATGATCGGGATGAGCCTTGATAAAAGCTTCAAATTCGCCGGCCGGACAACTCTCGGCCAGGGAACAACCCGCTCCGGCATCGGGAATCAGGACTTTTTTGTTTGGTGAAATTATTTTAGCTGTCTCAGCCATAAAATGTACCCCGCAAAGCACAATGACATCGGCGTCTGTTTTGGCAGCCTGCTGTGCCAGATCCAAGCTGTCTCCCACAAAATCTGCTATTTCCTGAATCTCTCTTATCTGATAGTAATGCGCCATGATTACCGCATTCCTTTCAGATCTAAGCCGCTTTATTTCTGATTTTAACACTTCTCTATCCATAATCAGCCTTTTTACAGCCGCAAAAATATAAAATTAAACCGTACCTTTGCTGCGTTTTTTTCAGTATTAGTTATGATTGTAACGGTTAAAGAATTAGACAGGGCCGTTGTACGCTTCTCGGGCGACTCAGGAGACGGCATGCAACTTACCGGAACCCTGTTCTCTACCCTTTCTGCTATTTTTGGAAACGAAATTTCCACTTTTCCCGATTATCCGGCCGAAATACGGGCTCCCCAAGGCACTTTGAGCGGGGTGTCGGGTTTCCAGGTACACATCGGAAACAAAGTGTATACTCCCGGCGACAAAGCCGATGTACTGGTTGCCATGAATCCGGCAGCTCTCAAAGTAAACGTAAAAAACATCAAAAAAGACGCTGTTATCTTGGTTGATGCCGATGCTTTCGACGAAAGCGGCCTAAAAAAAGCCCTTTATAAAACGGAAGACCCTATAGAAGAGCTCAAATTGGGAGCAGCGCAACTTGTGGCTGTCCCCATTTCAACTCTGGTCAAAGAAAGTCTGGCCGACACCGGCATGGGTAATAAAGAAATTTTACGCAGTAAAAACATGTTTGCCCTGGGGCTTATTTGCTGGCTCTTCAATAAACCCATCGAAGAAGCCATGCGTTTGCTCCATCGAAAATTCGGCAAAAAACCGGGTGTTTTGCAAGCCAACATCAAAGTGCTCACCGACGGATTCAACTACGGGCACAACATTCATGCATCCGTGTCGACCTACAATATTCGTCCCACCGACATGCCCAAGGGCATTTATACCGACGTCAAAGGCAACGAGGCAACGGCTTGGGGGCTGATTGCCGCTGCCCAACAGGCCGGACTGCAACTGTTTTTGGGCAGTTACCCAATTACCCCGGCTTCGGAAATCCTCCAGGAACTGGCTGCCCGCAAAGATTTGGGTGTCATTACCGTACAGGCCGAAGACGAAATTGCCGGAATCTGTACGGCCATTGGAGCTTCTTTTGCCGGTAACCTGGCGGCTACTTCCACTTCCGGCCCCGGACTGGCCTTAAAATCCGAAGGCATCAACCTGGCTGTCATGGCTGAATTGCCTCTGGTCATTATCGATGTGCAACGCGGAGGGCCTTCCACCGGATTACCGACCAAAACCGAGCAATCCGACCTGCTGCAAGCTCTTTATGGCCGCAACGGAGAATCACCTCTGGTTGTTTTGGCCGCAAGTACCCCTTCCAACTGCTTCGATTTCGCTTACATGGCCTCCAAACTGGCTCTGGAGCACATGACTCCGGTTATTTTACTGACAGACGGTTTTCTGGCCAACGGCTCCTCGGCCTGGAGATTGCCCGATCTCAGCCAATTCCCGGCCATCAATCCTCCTTTTGTTCACAAAGAAATGCAGGGGAAATGGGCTCCTTATTTACGTAACGAGCAAGGTTCGCGCTATTGGGCTATTCCCGGGACAGAGGGCTTTGCACACCGCATAGGCGGTCTGGAAAAAGATTCCCGTACGGGAGCCATTTCCACCGATCCGGCCAATCACCAACTGATGACAGATTTGCGTCAGCAAAAAATCGACAATATTGCCAAAGTGATTCCTCCTTTGCAACTGAGCGGAAACAGCAACGCCGATTTGCTGGTGGTCGGTTGGGGAGGCACATACGGCCATTTGTATTCGGCCGTGCGGCAATTCAACGAGCAGGGCAGACAAGCCGCGCTGGCCCACTTCAATTATATCAACCCCCTGCCGGCCAATACCGAAGAAGTTTTGAACAAGTTCAAAAAGATAGTGGTCTGCGAACTCAACTCCGGACAGTTTGCTTCTCACCTTCGCTCCAAACTGAAACTCAAAGGAGAAATACTTCAATACAATAAGGTGCAGGGGCAACCCTTCACCGTCGAAGAGCTGCTCCGGCATTTTTCAACCATACTATAACAAGAAAGTCATGCAAACATCCTATACAGTCAACGATTTTAAAAGCGACCAATACGTAAGATGGTGCCCGGGCTGCGGCGATCACGCGCTGCTTAATTCTATTCAGAGAGCTATGGCGGAAATCGGCGTCTCTCCCGACAATACCGCAGTTATTTCGGGTATCGGCTGCTCTTCACGACTTCCTTACTATGTCAACACCTACGGTTTTCATACCATACACGGACGAGCTTCGGCCATTGCTACCGGCGTAAAGGTGGCCAATCCCCGTCTGGCCGTCTGGCAAATCACCGGCGACGGCGATTGCCTGGCCATCGGAGGCAACCATTTTATTCATGCAGTCCGCAGAAATGTCGATATAAACATAGTGCTGGTGAACAACGGTATTTACGGGCTGACCAAAGGACAATACGCCCCTACCTCCAAACGGGGCTTTATTTCCAAATCCTCACCATACGGCACCATTGAAGATCCCTTTAATGCTTCCAACCTTTGCCTTGGAGCCGGCGGACAATTCTTCGCCCGTATTTTGGATACTGACCTTAAAAATTCTCAGGAAGTTTTGAAGCTTGCCGCGCAACACAAAGGCTGTTCCGTGGTGGAAGCCTTGGTCAATTGTGTTATATTCAACGACGGCACACACAAAGAAGTCAGCGCCAAAGAGGTTCGCGAAGACTACACCATTTTCCTGCGGCACGGAGAGCCTATGATTTTCGGTAAAGACCGGGACAAAGGCCTGATTGTTGACGGTTTCAAACTCAAAGTGGTTAAGATAGGCGAAAACGGCATCACCGAAAACGACATCCTTGTTCACGATGCCAAATGTCCGGACAAAACTCTGCACTTCAAACTCGGCCACATGAGAGGACCCGAACTCCCTCTGGCTCTCGGCGTTATCCGCGATACCGAAGCCCCCGTCTACGACGAGGAAGTCTATACTCAATTCGAAGAAATCAAACCTAAACGCAATTATAAGTCCCTGAACGAATTTTTTATGAGTCTGGAAACCTGGGAAATCAAATGAAACTGCGACAACTTTGCCTGATTGGTTTATGTTTCTGGTGTTTTAACCTGAAATCGGAACAGCCCGAAACTTACACGCCCTACGGCCTGCAAAACAATATGCCCTTGTTTTACCGACAGGCCAAAGAGGCAATCACTTTTTCCATGGCCTGGGAACACCAGGGTAACGCAAAACAACTTCAGCAAAAGAAACGCTTCACCAAATGGAAAAAACAAGCCCGGCAGGTACTTTTCGATTGCATGGGTCCGCTCCCGCCTCCAGCCCGAGATTTCGACGCTCTGGTGTTGGCCGGGGAGCAAAGGGAGGGCTACGAAGGTGGAAGGCCTTACCTGGCTCAAAAAATACTTCTCAATATTACCTCATTTGAGCGCATTCCTGCTTACTTGCTTATCCCCGAGGGAGAAGGCCCCTTTCCGGCCGTCGTTATGTTGCACGACCACGGTGCGAAGTTTTCCATAGGCAAGGAAAAAATGGTCAAACCGATCAATCCCTCCGAAGAATTGGAAAAAGAATGCAATCAATGGTCGGTGCAATGTTACGACAGCATTTATACGGGCGATTATTTTGCTTCACAGGGTTATGTGGTGCTGGCCATCGATGCCTTGTTCTGGTCCGAACGAGGTTCGGTCGAAGGTCACGATTACAACAGACAGCAAGCACTGGCTTCCAATATGTTTCAACTGGGCAGAACCTGGTGCGGACACATCACCAACGACGACATTCAGAGCGTGGAATATTTGTGCAGCCTTCCCTATGTAGACATAGAACGTATAGCCGCCTTAGGCTTTTCCATGGGCGCCCACCGGGCCTGGATGCTGGCGGCCGCCAGCGACAAGGTCAGCGCCGCTGTTGCCGTCTGCTGGATGAATACCACCGAATACCTGATGACGCTGGACAACAACCAAAACAAGGGAGGCAGTGCCTATTCGATGTTGCTGCCCGAAATCAGGAATTACCTGGATTATCCCCATGTGGCTTCCATTGCCTGCCCCAAGCCTATGTATTTCATCAACGGCAGCCGCGATAAGCTCTTCCCTGTACAAGGTTGTCTGGATGCTTTCGAAACCATGCGCCGGGTCTGGGAAAGCCGGGGAGCCGGAGACCGGCTCAAGACAGAAATCTGGGATTCCCCTCATTTCTTCAGCCGGGCCATGCACGAGCAAAGTTTGCTATTTTTGAACAAATTCCTGCGAAAACACTGAGAACCTGAGTCTTAGAGTCTCCAGCCACCTCAACTACCTCTCAATCAAGCCCGGACAATATTTTCGATCTCTACCTGAGGATGTACCGACGGATCGACTGCTGAAAACATTCGGCATCGAAGGGATCAATCCCGTCGCTGACGAAATAAGAAAACGAAAGAGGGGAAAAATAAAAAATATTTTCATCGATTGCTGAAATTTTTCTTTAATTAATTAGCAGCATCTGATTTTATTTTCTATCTTTGCGCCCGATAAAATTTGGCCCTATAAAAAGTTTTCAACAAATTCACTATTAATCATTTAAAAATGAAATCATTAGATCTAACAAAGTACGGAATCAAAGGTACCACCGAGATTGTTCACAACCCTTCTTATGAGCAATTATTCAAAGATGAGACCGATCCCAATTTACAGGGATTTGAAAGGGGACAGGTTACAGAAATGGGGGCTGTCAATGTGATGACGGGTGTCTATACCGGACGCTCACCTAAAGACAAATTCATCGTGATGGACGATGTTTCGAGGGACACCATCTGGTGGACTTCCGACGAATATAAAAACGACAATAAACCCCTGCCCAAGGCATCCTGGGGTGTACTGAAAGATATTGTCACCAAACAATTATCCAACAAAAAACTCTATGTGGTAGACACTTTCTGCGGCGCCAACGAAGCCAGCCGTCTTAAAGTCCGTTTTATCATGGAAGTAGCCTGGCAGGCCCACTTCGTAAAGAATATGTTTATCCGTCCTACCGAAGAAGAACTCAAAAATTACGGCGAACCCGATTTTGTATCCCTTAACGGATCCAAAACCTGCGCCGGCGCTCAATACAAAGAACTGGGATTGAATTCCGAAACTTTCACCGTTTTTAACCTGACCGAAAAAATGCAGGTAATCGGCGGAACATGGTACGGGGGAGAAATGAAAAAAGGCATATTCACCCTGATGAACTACTACCTGCCTCTGCAGGGGATAGCTTCCATGCACTGCTCAGCCAACGTGGGCAAAGACAACGATACCGCCATCTTCTTCGGCTTGTCCGGTACCGGCAAAACCACCCTTTCTACCGATCCCAAACGTCAGCTCATCGGCGACGACGAACACGGCTGGGACGACGAAGGTATTTTCAACTTCGAAGGCGGCTGCTACGCCAAAACCATCAATTTGAGCAAGGAACAGGAACCCGACATCTGGAACGCCATTCGTCGCGATGCCCTGCTTGAGAACGTTACGGTTGATGCCAACGGCAAAATCGACTTTAACGACAGCAGTGTTACAGAAAACACCCGTGTTTCTTACCCGATTTACCACATCGACAATATTGTAAAGCCCGTATCCAAAGCCGGTCCTGCCAAGAAAGTAATCTTCCTGTCGGCCGACGCATTCGGCGTATTGCCTCCTGTATCGATACTTACCCCCGAACAGGCCCAATATTACTTCCTGAGCGGTTTCACCGCCAAACTGGCCGGAACCGAACGTGGTATTACCGAGCCTACTCCCACTTTCTCTGCCTGCTTTGGAGCAGCCTTCCTGGCCTTGCATCCTACCAAGTATGCTCAGGAACTGGTTAAGAGGATGCAAGCTTCCGGAGCCACCGCCTACCTGGTTAATACCGGTTGGAACGGCACCGGCAAACGCATTACCATCAAAGATACCCGCGGCATCATCGACGCTATCCTGGATGGCTCCATCGACAAAGCAGCCACCAAAGACATAGCTTACTTCAACCTTAAAGTTCCCACCGCTTTGCCCAACGTAAACCCGGCCATTCTTGACCCCAGGGATACCTATGCCGACGGTAAAGTATGGGACGAAAAAGCCAAAGACCTGGCCTCCCGCTTCATCAAGAACTTCGATAAGTTCACCAAAAACAACGAAGCCGGTCAAAAACTGGTAGCTGCCGGTCCGAAACTTTAAGAAGAGATTCTTTCTTTTAGCTTATAATTAAATAGGGCGCTGCGTTATAAACGCGGCGCCCTATTGGTTTTTAAATGTTCTAAACTTGCTCTGCCTTTGAGGCCACTATTGCGGCTCCGGCAGCACTTCCAGACCCTGTGTCTTATGACCTGGCTCTGCCTCTGTTAATCCTACCGGCCGGAAACTTCCAAAATACGACAAAAATCAATCTATTATATCAAAGCCCGTATAAGGACGCAAGACCTCGGGAATACGAATTCCCTCTGCCGTCTGGTTGTTTTCGAGCAAGGCAGCCACTACGCGGGGCAAGGCCAGCGCACTTCCGTTGAGTGTATGGCACAACTGAATTTTACCTCCCTCGGCAGTACGGTAACGGCATTTGAGCCTGTTGGCCTGAAAACTTTCGAAATTCGACACCGAGCTCACTTCGAGCCAGCGTTGTTGGGCGGCAGAAAAGACTTCAAAATCAAAAGTCAGAGCCGAGGTAAAGCCCATATCGCCCCCACACAGGCGCAAAATGCGCCAGGGCAATTCCAGCGCTTCGACCAGACTTTGCACATGGGTAACCATTTTTTCCAAACGTTCGTAAGAACGATCGGGATGTTCTATGCAGACAATTTCCACCTTATCGAACTGATGCAGGCGATTCAGTCCCCTGACGTCCTTGCCGTAAGCTCCGGCTTCGCGACGGAAACAGGCCGAATAGGCGGTATTCTTTACCGGCAGATCCTTTTCGTCCAAAATGACGTCCCTGTAAATATTGGTTACCGGTACTTCGGCTGTCGGAATTAAGTACAGATCATCCAACCCGACGTGATACATCTGCCCCTCTTTATCGGGCAATTGCCCAGTACCATAACCCGAAGCGGCGTTTACCACATAAGGCGGTTGAATTTCGAGGTATCCTGCCTGCCGTGCGCAATCGAGGAAATAGTTTATCAAGGCTCTTTGCAAACGAGCTCCTTTACCTTTGTAAACCGGGAAACCGGCTCCGGTAATTTTTGCTCCCAATTCAAAATCGATCAGATCGTATTTTTTGGCCAGGTCCCAATGAGGCATGGCATCGACGGGCAAGTCGGGCATACGGCCGCCGGAACGTTCCGTCACATTGTCTTCGGCTCCTTTTCCGGCCGGCACTGAACTATGCGGAAGATTGGGGATTTGCACTAAGAGTTCCTGTATTCTGTTTTCGGCCCCTTTGCGCGCAGTTTCCAAACTTTTACCTTCTTCTTTGAGTTGCAGGGTCTTTTCACGTACCACGGCAGCTTCCTGTTTTTTGCCTTCCTGCATCAACACGCCTATGGATCTGGAAAGAGTATTCAATTCTGCTGCGCAGGCATCCGACCGGGTCTGAGCATTGCGCCGTTGCAAATCGAGCTCAAGAATTTCTCCAATGAGCGCTTCTGCATCAAAATGTTTAACAGCCAGACGCTCTATGCATTCTCTGGTGTTTTCGCTGAGGTACTTTAGTGTAAGCATTGTTTCGATTTTATATAAACAAAAGGCACTTTAAAGCGGAAAATTCTACGTTTAAGTGCCTTTTGGTCGGGATGAGAAGACTCGAACTTCCGACCTCTACGTCCCGAACGTAGCGCGCTACCAACTGTGCTACATCCCGATTGAAATCACCGTGCAAAGGTAGAAAAGCTTTTTCCCATGTACAAACAAATAGCCCGTTTTTTACAAAATAATTCGGCAAAGTCTTTGTTGTTTTAAAAATGAATTGTACTTTTGCAGCCGCTTCCAAAAGGAAAAGGTACCATAGCTCAGTTGGTAGAGCAAAGGACTGAAAATCCTTGTGTCCCCGGTTCGATTCCTGGTGGTACCACAGAAAAAACCCGCTTTTCAAGAGCGGGTTTTTTTATTCCTGATCGGCTCCGTAGAAAAGTGGCAATTGATTCGCAACTTATCGATGAAACAACTATAAATCAGGATTTTTAAATCTTTGTTTTTAAAAATAAAGTCTTTTACCGTATCTTGCAACACGAAGATTCTTCCTCTAAAAGCATGCATAATAAATTTATCCCATATTGTTTCTTTTTACTGCTTGTTGCGGGAATAATCAGCTTGCAGGCCAAAACAGGCAGAGAGCTCTGGTTGCCGGCAACTGCCCTGTCGACAGTCAAAGTCTATATGCCGTCCGGAAAAAGCTCTCCTACTCTGGAGCTGGCCAAACAAGTCTTGATCGAGGGCTGGCAGGATCGGGAAAACAACAGCATCAAATTAAAGATCAGTCGCGATAAAAGACTGTCCGAACAAGGTTACAGTTTATCGCCCGGCTGCATCACGGCCAAAACACATCAAGGTTTGCTCTACGGAGCCTATGAATATTTGCGACGCCGGCAAATCGGTCTCAGTTTAGAACTGCCCTTTTCCAATCCCTCCTACCAAAGGCGCTTACTTAACCATTGGGACAACCTGGACGGAAGCGTCGAAAGAGGCTATGCCGGCCCTTCCATCTTTTGGAAAGGTAAGCAGTCGATGGAGCCGACGGCAGAAGACCGCGAACACTGGCGAACCTACGCCGCAATAAATGCGTCTATCGGCATCAACGGGGCCGTTTTAAACAACGTCAATGCCCCGCCCGAAGCCCTGAGCCTGCCCGTACTAAAACGCGCTGCAGCTATCGCCGACGAGTTGCGCCCCTACGGAATGGTGAGCTACCTGAGCATTAATTTTTCTACGCCTATGCGTCTGGGCGGACTCAAAACGGCCGATCCGCTTGACTCGGAGGTGGTAGATTGGTGGCGTGCAAAGATCCATGAAATCTACTCCCTGATTCCCGATTTCGGGGGCTTTCTGGTCAAAGCGAGCAGCGAAGGCATGCCCGGGCCGGGAGATTTTGGACGTAGCCACGCCCAGGGAGCCAATATGCTGGCCGAACTGCTCAAACCCTACCACGGCATCTTAATGTGGCGGGCTTTCGTATACAAACCGAGCGACAACGATCGGGCCAAACAAGCCTACGAGGAGTTCATGCCTTTGGACGGACAATTCTGCGATAATGTCGTTGTTCAGATAAAAAACGGACCCATCGATTTTCAGCCCAGAGAGCCCTTCAGTCCTTTGTTTGGAGCCCTCAGGAAAACGGCCGTCCTGCCCGAACTGCAAATCACCCAGGAATACCTGGGACAAGAGCATCAATTGGCTTACCTGGGCGGTTTATGGGAAGAATTCTTGCAAAGCGATACCTATCAGTCAGGCCCGGGCAGCACCGTAGCCCGCTGTACGGACGGCAGTCTTTTCGATCAATCCCTCACTGCCATAGCCGGGGTTTCAAACATCGGTTCGGACAGCAACTGGTGCGGCCATCCGTTTGCCGGCGCCAACTGGTATGCTTTCGGACGTCTGGCCTGGAACAACCGGGCCTCAGCCGCCGGGATTGCCGAAGAATGGTTGAGGCTGACTTTTGAACCCACGCAATCCCCGGAAGGCAATTCGCTTTCGGACGAAGGTCCGGCCTTGGACAACGATCCGGCTTCGGACCAAAAGAACGGCAACTGGGAAAAGGAATTTCTTCAACCGGTTTTATCTATGATGCTCCGGAGTCGCGAGGCGATGGTCAATTACATGATGCCTCTGGGCCTGCACCACTTGTTTGCTCTCGACCATCACTACGGGCCCGGGCCTTGGTACGACTCCCCGAGACAAAGAAAAGACTGGACTCCGCCCTATTATCATCAGGCCGATGCTAAAGGCATAGGCTTTGACCGCAGTTCGGGGGGCAGCAACGCCGTGTCGCAATACCGGGAGCCCTTGCGTTCCCAATTCGACAACCCGGGCAGCTGTCCCGAAAATCTGCTGCTCTGGTTTCATCACCTCCCCTGGGAACATCGCCTGCGGAACGGCAACAGTCTGTGGGAGGAACTCTGCCGGCGCTACGATGCCGGCCTTCAGGAAGTCCGCCGTTTCCAACTGATCTGGGATAACATGGAAAACCGGGTTGACAGCGGGATTTTTATTCAGGTTCAAGCCAAACTCCGCAGACAAGCCCGGGATGCCCAGGTGTGGAAAGACGCCTGCCTGCTCTATTTCCAATCGATCAACCAACTGGCTTTCCCCGAAGATATGGAAAGGCCGGTTCACGACCTGGAAGTACTCAAAAAAACGGATATGCGGTATTTTATGAACAGGTAGACTAACCATAAAAATCTTTCGAACAACAGATAAAAGACTCCATACAACCATACTAATTGCCAAACTTCTTAGCCTTGAAAAATATGCAACGAACATTCCTCCTACTGACTACAGTTGTCCTGTCGTTTTGCAGCCACTTAACGGCTCAAACGACTCTGCGCCAGGCCACCCAAAACCTTTTTTTGATAGGCGTAGCCGTCAACAACCCTCAAACCCGGGGTGCCAGGCCGGCCGAAGCAGAACAGATATCCAGGCACTTCAGCGCCATTGTGCCCGAAAACTGCATGAAATCGGCGGAGATTCATCCCGAAGAACATCGTTACAACTTCGAAGCCACCGACCAAATGCTCGCTTTTGGAGAGAACAACCGGCAAGTCGTCACCGGACATTGTCTCATCTGGCATTCTCAGCTGGCTCGCTGGTTCTGCGTAGATGAACAGGGTGAGCCGGTTAGTGCCGAAGTTCTCAAATCGAGGATGCGGGAGCACATCTTCAGCATCATGACTCGCTACAAGGGCCGCATCAAGGGCTACGACGTGGTCAACGAAGCTTTCGAAGACAATGGTACTTACCGCAACAGCCCCTTTTATCGTATTCTGGGCAAAGATTTTATTCGACTGGCTTTTGAATACGCCCACCAGGCCGATCCAGAGGCTGAACTCTATTACAACGATTACAACATGGCCAATCCGGTCAAATGCGATGCTGTTGTCAAGATGGTAGAAGAACTCAAAGCCGCCGGTTGTCGCATAGATGCTGTGGGTATGCAGGGACACGTGCACATGGACGAACCTTCGGTGGAGGCTTTCGAAACAAGTATCCTGAAACTGGCTGCTACCGGCGTCAAGGTTCTGATTACCGAATGGGACATTTCCATCCTGCCTAATCCCTACCGGCACACAGGGGCCAATATTGCCGACCGCTTTGCCTATTCTACCCAAAACGACCCTTACCGCGAGGGAATCCCCGACGAGGTGATGAAAGCCTGGGAACAACGTGTCACGGAGCTTTTTGCTCTCTTTCTGAAACACCACCGGCACATCGATCGCGTTACACTCTGGGGCCTGAACGACGGCAATTCCTGGCGAAACAACTTCCCCGTCCGCGGGCGCAAAGACTATCCTCTGCTTTTCGATCGCGACAACCAACCCAAGCCGGTAGTACAACAAATGATTGAATTGGCGCTAAAAGCTAAGACGAAGCAGTGATTTTCTTTATTTCTTTAAAAATACCATTAACACCCCTTGTTGCTGTTCACGAATTTGCTATAAATAGGGACGATATTGACAACAATCCGTTTTTTGGGCCAAGATATTATCTCTAATTTTGGCAGCAGGGATGTGTTGTCCCTCATTTTTATTTTTTAAAACATAAATTTCTTCATACTCAATAACAACCATGAGAATCCCCAAACTTATTCTCGGCTTTTGTGCCTTATTCACCACCGCCTTAACGGCCCAAAACGGTGATCAGATTTTGGACGGTATAGGAGAAACCGGCCTAATTGCCCGGTATACATTTAAAAGCAATGCCGACGACTGGTCGCGCAACAATTTACACGGTAATATCAAAGGAGCGGGCTATCGTTTTGCGACAGATTCCCTTTTTAGCACGGTATTATCCTTGCCGGAAGAAGCTGAAAGCTATGTAATTATACCCGGAGAATCTGTATCGGGCGAAGAATCGCTCAGTATCAGCGCCTGGATTTATCCGCGTTCTGCCGGGGAGAAACAGGTGTTTTTCGATTTCGGCAAGAACGGCCAATCACGCCTTCTGGTAACTCTGACAGGCAGTGGGGAAAAAACAACCATTCTGGCTCAGGTGCAGACTCCTGCCAAAACCTATGAATTGAGCTCTGAAGCCCTGGCTATAAACAGCTGGCACCACCTGGCCCTGGTCATAAATCTGCCGTCAAAAAGCCTGAATATGTTTATCAATGGCAAAATAGCCAAAGAGGTACAAAAAGTAGAACTGAGTCTGGCGGATTTGTTCGACATGGAAACGGGAAAAGAAAACAAACTCCTGATCGGAAAATCGCAATCTCCGGGCAACAAACCCTTGAATGCAGCTTTGCATGATTTTCGTCTTTACCGTATTCCGCTGAACGAGTGGCAGATAGCCAGGATATACGGCATTGCCCTGAACAAGGAAGAACCGATAGTCAGAAGAAGGAGAACGGAAGCCAACCGGGAACTGCCCGTATTTTCCCCCACCACTCCTCAGTTGTATAATGCCTTCTTAACTGCTGTACCCGACATCGAAGTAGAAACAGTGACCGGGCAGTTGCCTCGCCTGCCACGTTATTTAAAAGGAGTTTACGAAAAGGGTATAGAAGGACCCGATGTCAGAGTGATCTGGCCCTCACCAACCGATAATTCACAGGTACTTACCCCCGGAACATACGAAGTAACCGGCAAAGTTTCGGGCACCGATCTTCAGCCCAAAGCCCTGGTTACCGTAAAGACGGCCGAAAAACAAAATGGCCCGCAACGCAAAGTAGAAGCCTTTCAATTGGACCGGGTAACGCTGAATACGGATTGTCACGGTCGTAATACCAAATTCATCGAGAATCGCGATAAATTTTTCAACGGCCTGGGCGCCACCAATCCCGATAATTTTCTCTACATGTTCCGCAACGCCTTTGGGCAACAACAACCTGAGGGCGCTGAACCTTTGGGTGTATGGGACAGCCAGCAAACCAAACTGCGCGGACACGCCACGGGGCATTACCTTACAGCACTAGCTCAGGCCTATGCAGGCAGTGCTTACAATAAAGACTTACAGGCCAACTTTGCTCAAAAAATGGACTACATGGTCGATGTCCTTTATGAACTGGCTCAACTTTCGGGGACTCCTCAAAGCCCTGGAGGAACCTGTGTCACGGATCCCTGTCAGGTGCCGCCCGCTGAAGGAAAGGCAAGCTATGACTCCGATTTAAGCGAAGGAGGCATACGCACCGATTATTGGAACTGGGGCAAAGGCTTTATCAGCGCCTACCCGCCCGATCAGTTTATCCTTCTCGAGCAGGGAGCCACCTACGGAGGTTCCAATTCTCAGGTGTGGGCACCTTACTACACCCTGCATAAAATTCTGGTCGGTCTGATGGATATTTATGAAATCTGCGGAAACAAAAAAGCCCTCGATGTTGTGACAGGCATGGGCGACTGGGTACATGCCCGTTTGAGTAACTTACCCAAAGAAACCCTTATCAATATGTGGAGCCGGTACATAGCCGGCGAATTCGGAGGTATGAACGAAGCCATGGCCAGGTTGTCGCGCCTCACGGGCGAAAAATCGTATTTGGAAACCGCCCGCCTGTTTGATAATATAAATATGTTTTACGGTAACCCGGAACATTCGCACGGACTGGCCAAAAACGTAAACAGCTTCAGGGGTTTTCATGCCAACCAACACATTCCACAGATTGTAGGAGCGCTGGAAATCTACCGCGATTCGCAAGCTCCCGAATACTTCTGTATTGCCGATAATTTCTGGACTATGGTCACCGGCGATTTTATGTATAGCATCGGAGGCGTAGCCGGAGCCCGTAATCCCAACAACGCAGAATGTTTTACCGCCCAGCCGGCTTCACTCTACGAAAACGGTTTTGCTGCCGGCGGTCAGAACGAAACCTGTGCCACCTATAATATGCTCAAACTTACGAGTGGTCTGTTTATGTTCGATCAACGGGCAGAATTGATGGATTACTACGAACGCGGGCTTTATAACCATATTTTGGCTTCGGTGGCCGAGCATAGTCCGGCCAATACCTATCACGTGCCTTTGAGACCCGGCTCCGTGAAGCAATTTGGCAACCCGCACATGAACGGATTTACCTGTTGCAACGGTACCGCGATCGAGAGCAGCACCAAGTTGCAAAACTCCATATATTTCAAAAGTACCGACAACAAAACCCTGTACATAAATCTTTACGTAGCATCAACCCTGCAATGGAAGGAGCGTAAAATCACCATCACTCAAAGTACTGCTTATCCCAACGAAGACCAAACCAAATTGATCGTACAGGGCAAAGGCAAATTTGAATTGAAGGTAAGAGTGCCGCATTGGGCAAAAAAAGGCTTCTTTGTAAAAATCAACGGTAAAGAAATCGAGGTCGACGCTCAGCCGGGTACTTACCTGAGCCTGAATCGTAAGTGGAAAAAAGGAGATGTCGTGGAGTTGCGTATGCCTTTCAGCTTTTATCTGGAACCGGTAATGGATCAACAAAACATTGCCAGCTTGTTTTACGGGCCTGTCCTGCTGGCCGCCCAGGAAGAAGAAGCCCGCACCGACTGGCGCAAGATCACTCTCGACGCAAAAGACATCGGTAAATCGATAACAGGCGATCCTTCCAGCCTGGAATTCAAGATCGGCGATGTTTTGTTCAAACCATTTTACAACACTTACGGACGTCATTCCGTTTATCTGGATGTCAGCCTAAAATAGCCTTTAAACTTAAAATAGACCCTTTCAGTCCTAACCCTTAATATTTTACTCAAAAGCAAGTTCCGAAAAAGTTCGGAACTTGCTTTTGGCTTTATGGATGGCGAATTCGCAACATACCTCTATAAAAAACAATCGAATTGTTTTTTTTTTGGATATAACATAGGGCTATTCGCATTTTTTTGTATCATTGTAGTCTGATTGTTATTTCTGTTGTAATTATCAAAAAGATTGTTTAAGAAATCCTGTCAAATTTAACACCATACGAACATGAAAACACCTATTCTAAGCATAATACTGTTTGTCTGCCTGGGTTTGCAAGCACAGTCCCGAAGTTTCGAGGAATACATGCGCCGGGAACAAGAAAAGATGAAACAATTTGAACAAGAGCAAATCGAGGGAATGGAACGCCTGCGCAAGGAATACGCGGAATATGTGGCCAAACGTGACCAGGAATGGGCCGATTACCTGAAAAAAGAATGGGAAAACTACTCGGCCTTTGCTGCCAAAGAATTACCCGCCAAACCCAAACCCAAAACCAACCCGGTGTTTGATATGAGCAGCCAAACTGAAAGCAAGACTATTTCCGCTGCCCGTGCCGAAAGTCTAAAACCGGAACCCCTGCCTGCCGTGGTGGAACAGGTTCGCAAACCGGCCGAGAAAGCCGTCAATTTCAGAACCGCCAACCTGAATTTCTACAACCGCAGCCTGGCCATTCCCTACGATCCGGCAATGAGAGCTTTTGTGTTACAAGGCATCAGCCAGGAAAGCATAGGCGCATTCTGGGAGAAAATTTCCGAAAGCAATTATACTCCGGCCGTCGAGAGTCTGCTCGAGGCAAAAAAGGAACTCAACATCAACGACTATGCCTACATGCTGCTTTGTCAGTATTTTTCCAAAAGCCTCTATCCGGCCAACGCCAATGCGGCCAGGCTGATGACCTGGTTTGTGATGCTGCGTTCGGGCTATTCCCTGCGCGTGGGTTTCAACGATGAGGCCATTGCCCTGCTTGTTCCCACTCAGGATCAGGTCTATCAAAAAGCCTATTTAAACATTGACGGGATCAATTATTATATTTTCCCCGACTTAAAGAACAATTCGCTGTACACCTACGACGAAGATTACCGCAGCGGCAAACCGGTGAGCTTTGGCATTCATTCGCCTATGAACCTGGGTGGAAAAACGGCCGAAAGGAAGGTTAAATTTGAATTTGAAGGTAAAACCTACGACATTAAGCTCAACTACGACCCGGATCTGATCGACTTTTTCCAATATTATCCCCTGCTCGCTTTTGAAACCTATTTCAACGCCCCCATGTCTGTGCAATCCAGGGAAGCTCTGTACGCAGCCCTGCAGCCCGTGATCGGCGAAATGGACGAAGTCCGGGCGGTTAATTTTATCCTGCGCTTTGTTCAGACGGCTTTTGCCTATAAAACCGACCCCGAGCAATTCGGCCGCGAAAAGTATTTCTTTGCCGAAGAAGTCTTACACTATCCCTATTGCGATTGCGAAGACCGCTCGGTCTTGTTTTCTTACCTGGTGCGCGAATTGCTGGGGCTCAACGTAGTCGCCCTGGAATATCCCGGACATATGGCAACCGCCGTGGCCTTCAAATCTCCATTTAGCGGTAACCATCTCGTTTATAACAACCAGCGTTATGTTGTGGCAGATCCCACTTTTATCAATGCACCTGTAGGCGTGGCTATGCCCGAATACAGCAATGCGACACCCATTATTCATGAAATAGCCAACCCTCAGGGTAGAGCCTTTTCTCTATCGGGACTTTGGGATGATTTTTCAGAAAAAGGTTGCTACAAAGGCAGTTTCCGAAAGAATGCCAAACTCCTGGCCGATGGATCCGCCCTGCTGACCGGCTATTTTTCCAAAACAGTACAATTGGGAAGCTTTAATTTACCGGGCAAGGGCGAAGCACATAATTGCTTTGTAGCCAAACTCAACCCCGAAGGTAAAGTATTATGGGCCAACAAACTGAGTTCCTCGGGCAACGCTGTTGGAATGTCGGTCGACTGCCAGGCTTCGGGCGATATTGTGGTAGCCGGTGTATTTACCGGAGAATTACAGACCGGAGGCTACAAATTACTTGCACCCGAAGGCAAATCAGACCTCTTTATGGCCGGTTATTCCCCCGAAGGGCGTCTGCTCTGGCTGAGCAAAGCGGGGCTGGACGAGCTGCCTCAAACCATCTATACGGCTTTTACGGCGGTATTCTCGTCCGACGGTATCAATTTGTCCACCCAACACGCCGGAGAACAACTAGAAGAATCGCAGCAGGGCCTGTTTATTGCTCCCGACGGACAAATTCTGTATTCGGGCATGGTCAACAACGCCCTGGCAGTGGCAGGCAATCAGCAGCCGGTAGCCTTCGCATCGGAGGCTACACTTGATATTCCCGCTTTGTTCAAAGCTGAATCGGCCAAATTTGTAAATCAAAAAACCGATCCCGCCATGGCCGGTCTGTTCGCCGCCTGCAAAATGGTAAAAGACATGGGCATCAGCCTCACCGGCAAGTCTGTACAAGAAACTCTCGACAAAAACAACCCGGGTTTCAAAACATCTTGCCCCAATATTTATAAAAATTTCGGATCCATCGATTTCGTCCGCAACGCTCAGGGCATTATAACCATCCTGACTGTGGGTAAAAAGAACATTTCCTTCGACAAAGTCAGGATCTCCAACAACAGTACCATTTCCATTACTGAGATCCCGGGCAACAATTACCGTGTTGATGCGCTTTCGGGCATCAAAGTAGGAATGGCTGTAGTATGGTTCGATTTGAATTTTATAAAACTAATGTCCTCCAACGGGGATATGATTTTTGACTATGCATCCGACCACTCACAGGTTTCGGTCAATTTACAAAAAGACATTTTAGACTAATTGCAATCATTTTTTATCAACCCATTAAATTCAAAAATTATGAAAACATCTATCTTGAAAGTATTAGGACTCGGCATTATCGCCGGCATGGTGTTTTATTCCTGCGGTTCTTCCAAAAAAATCACACCCAAAAAGGATGGCGAAGTCGAAATTGTTTCTTATTGCTCCGGTTCGGAATACCAAAGCAACAACAAAGCCTTCCGTTTTACGGGCATTGGTGAAAGCATGAATCAGATGACTGCCAAAAATATGGCTATGAGTCAGGCTCGTGCCGGATTGGCCGCCACCATCAACACTACCATCAAAACTGTTACCGACAATTATGTGAAATCGGGAAATTTCAACAACAGAGAAGAATTACTGAACAACTACGAAGGGATGACCCGCGAAGTGGTCAACCAAACCCTGAGCGGAGCCGTTGTGATTTGTGAAAAGATGACCAGAACACAGCAAGGCAACTACAAAGCCTATATTTGC
>ENA-UPXM01002276-UPXM01002276.1-activated-sludge-metagenome-genome-assembly--contig:-NODE-2276-length-22830-cov-5.848957_pt1 | contig 22830 bp, 26 predicted proteins | sample MGYA00238178_ERZ772708 | MGnify/ENA primary metagenome ERZ772708 (study PRJEB29002, sample SAMN05720212) | activated sludge metagenome | isolation source: anaerobic digester from wastewater... | reverse complement strand
GCTTTGAAAAGCGGATCGGGCATTCTCCTCCGACTTCATCACGTTAACGGCTGATTTCGCCGGATTGACAAGGGGATAGGGCACCAGTAAAATGCGGCCGCCTTTGATTTTTTCCTCTCGCACCTAATAAATTTCATGTGTGTAAAGGGATACGTGTTTTTAACGCGCGGTCGACTGCGTAGTACGGGATACCGGATGCGATCTGGAAGTATTTAAGTGCCCCTCAGGGTGAGCGGGTCAGGAAAACTCCCTGACATCTCACTTAAATGGTCTGTCATGGCGCTATCGTCTAGCCTGATCTAGGACGTCACCCTCTCAAGGTGAAAACACGGGTTTAAATCCCGTTAGCGCTAGATTTTTTTGAAGTGGTGCGGAGAGGATTGGTTTCACAGCTTTTTGATCTTAACGTTTTTTATCTTCATTGAGGTGCAGTATGATCCCGCGATACACCCGGCCAGAAATGGCAAAGGTCTGGACTGAAGAAAATAAGTTGCAGAAGTGGCTCGATGTGGAGTTGGCAGCGCTCGATGGGCTCGCCCACTATGGTTATATTCCCAAGGATATTCCTTTCAAAGTTCGCGCAAAAGCCAGATTTAATATTCAGCGCGTCAAAGAGATTGAAAAGGTTACCAACCACGATGTGATAGCGTTTTTGACGAATGTTGCAGAATATGTCGGGCCTGCCGGTCGATATGTGCACTTCGGATTAACGTCTTCTGACATTCTGGATACAGGGCTTGCCCTGCAACTGGTTGATGCTTCCGATATTTTGAAACGGGAAATCCAGAAGCTGATCCATATTCTTTCAAGGCAGGCCCAAAAGCATGCCGGAACCCTTATGGTGGGACGCTCTCACGGCGTTCATGCAGAGCCGATCACCTTTGGACTTAAAATGGCCCTTTTTTATGCCGAGTTCCAGAGAAACCTCGAGCGGTTTGAGCGCGCTACCGAGAATATCCGGTTTGGCAAGATTTCGGGTGCGGTTGGAACCTTTGCCAATGTGGATCCCAAAGTAGAAAATTACGTATGCCGTAAGCTCAAATTAGCGCCGGCTCCCGTATCAACCCAAATTCTTCAACGTGACCGCCACGCGGAGTATATGACCGTCATTGCGGTGATCGGCGGTTCCCTCGAGAAGCTTGCAACCGAAATTCGAGGTCTCCAGAAAACCGAGTGCTATGAAGTCCAGGAATATTTTGCGAAAGGGCAGAAGGGGTCTTCTGCGATGCCGCATAAACGGAATCCGATCACCTGCGAACGGATCGCCGGGCTTGCCAGAATTTTGCGAGGCAATGCTCTGGCGGCGCTGGAAAATATTGCGCTCTGGCACGAGCGGGATATCACCCACTCGTCCGTGGAGCGCGTGATTTTTCCGGATAGCACCATTCTGCTGGATTACATGCTCGGTTTGATGCAGGACGTGATTAAAAATCTTCAAGTCAACAAGGAACGAATGCTTTCGAACATGGAGTCGAGTCGCGGGATGGTATTTTCCCAGGGGCTACTTCTGAAGCTGGTTGAAAAAGGATTGACGCGTGAAGATGCTTATAAACTTGTCCAGACTGCCGCGAAGCGGATTTGGGAAGATGTAAATGCGAATTTGCGGGAAGTGGTGTTGAACGATAAGGAAATCTTGAAGCATTTATCAGCGTCCGAAATTCAAAGCGTGTTCAGCTATAAACGCCATACCCGGAATGTTTCCGCGATCTTGAAGCGGGCTGGTGTTTTAAAAACTCGCAAGTGAAGAGTTTTGTTTCTTCCACCTTAATTTAACGGAGACGTGATGGTGAGGGATCTTGAAGGGAACGCTATTCTGGAGACCCATTTGCCCCTGCCACGAATTGCGGTCGGGAAGGTGCGTGACATTTACGGCGTGGGAAGCGACAAGCTTTTGATCATCACGACCGACCGGTTGAGCGCGTTTGATGTGGTGATGCCGACCCCCGTTCCCCTGAAGGGGAAAGTTCTTAACCAGATCACTCTCTTTTGGCAGAACTATTTTCGGGATGTGATCCCGCAACATATTATCACCGCTGATGTCGACGAGATGTCGCTCCCGGATGAGGTGATCAAGAATTTTCGTCACGAAATCGAAGGCCGCTCCATGCTGGTGAGAAAGGCCCAACCGCTTGAAATCGAGTGCGTGGTCCGCGGTTATATTACGGGTTCGGGCTGGAAGGATTACAAAAAGACGGGCATGGTTTGTGGGCATAAGCTCCTCCCGGGGATGAAGCAGTGCGAAAAATTCCCGGAGCCGCTTTTTACGCCGTCCACCAAATCCAAAGCGGGGCACGATGTCAATATCGATTTCGGCGAGGCAATCCGGATCGTGGGGAAAGACGTCGCGATGCAAGTCCGAGATCTGACGGTCGCGCTCTACAAGAAGGGGCAGGAATACGCCGCTTCCAAGGGGATCATCATCGCGGACACGAAGTTTGAATTTGGAATTCGCGATGGCGAGATTATATTGATTGACGAGATTTTAACTCCGGACAGCTCCCGGTTTTGGCCCGCGGATCAATATGAAACAGGCCACGATCAGCCGAGTTTTGACAAGCAGATTGTCCGGAATTATCTGGAAACGCTTGCCTGGGACAAACGGCCCCCGGGACCGGAGCTTCCCCCGGATATTATTGAGAAAACGACGGCGGCTTATTGTGAGATCTTTAAGAGGCTGACCGGGAAGGACATTCGGCAGGTTTGAAGTTTTGTCGAAGCACAGATTGAAGCGGTCGATTGGATTTATGCGGAGGTTGCCTGTTGACACGAAGCAATTGATAGTTGAACGGCAACCATGGATGAGAGGGAAGACCTCAAAATGAAAGGAATCATCTGCGATGAAGTTTAAAGCCCGGGTTCATACCAGTTTAAAAAAATCCGTGCTTGATCCCCAGTGGCAGACGACGTTGCGTGTCCTTGCGGTCTTTGATAAAACAAAACTGGTGTCTTGCCACGACCTTGGTGCGATTCCCTTTACGATGGAGAGAAGATAATGGGCGGCGAAAACATCAAACACCATTGCGGTATTTTCGGGATTTACAATCATCCGCAGGCCGCGCGCCTGACCCAGCTCGGCCTTTTTTCACTACAGCACCGTGGGGAAGAGGCGGCGGGGATCTGTACCTCGGACGGAGAGGATTTGCGTCTTGTGAAGGGGCGGGGGCTTGTGGGCGATGTTTTTGATGAAACCTCTTTCTCCAGCTTGCGGGGGAATCACGCGATCGGGCATGTTTGTTATTCCATGGCCGGAGCCTCGACGCCGCTGAACGCGCAACCTTACAAAGTTGATTATTCGCGGGGACAGATCGCGATCGCTCATAACGGTAATCTTGTGAACGCCCAAATCCTTCGCGCGGAACTTGAGGCCTACGGTTCGATTTTTGGAAGCACGATGGATTCCGAAATCCTTATCCATCTTATCGCAAAGCCGACCTACCGGACGCACGAAGAAGGAATCGTCGAAAGCGTGAAACGGGTGGCGGGGGCGTACAGTCTTGTCATATTGACTGAAAATCAGCTTTACGGAATCCGTGATCCGCATGGCTTCAGGCCTCTGTGTCTGGGAAAACTGGGAGATAGCTATGTCCTCGCGTCCGAGACCTGCGCCTTTGACTTGATCGAGGCCAAGTTTGTCCGTGAAATTGAACCGGGGGAAGTGGTGGTGATCGACCGGAAAGGCGTGCGTAGCCATTTCCCTCAAAAGGGAACGCGGGAGGCGGGAGCTTCCCCCGCGCATTGTATTTTTGAGCACGTTTATTTCGCGCGCCCTGATTCCAGGGTTTTTCATGAAAATGTCGGTTTAATACGGGAAAAGTTTGGACGCCAGCTTGCCAAAGAACATCCCGCGGACGCGGACATCGTTGTTCCGGTACCCGACTCTGGCACGTTCGCGGCGATGGGGTTTTCAAAAGAATCCGGGATACCGATGGCTTTTGGTTTTATCCGCAATCACTATATCGGTCGCACGTTTATCAGCCCGGGCGCGTCGAACCGATCGTTTAAGGTGAAGATTAAACTGAATCTGATACGTGAAATTGTGGAAGGAAAACGCGTGGTGGTAGTGGATGATTCGATAGTTCGCGGAAATACGGCTAAAAGCAGGGTTAAATTACTGCGCGCCGCGGGCGCCAAAGAAATCCATATGAGGATTAGCTGTCCGCCGCACGTGTCGCCCTGTTATTACGGAATTGATTTTCCTTCAAAAAAGGAACTGCTCGCGGCAAATTACACGGTCGCGGAAATTAAAAAATTTCTCGGGGTCGAAAGCCTGGGCTATTTAAGCCTTGAAGGAATGCTGGGTTCGGTGACGCGGCCGCGTAAGGATTTTTGCGTGGCCTGTTTTACCGGGAAGTATCCGACGCCCATTTATGGCGGGCGAGGTAAAAATAAACTTGAACAAAAGGCAGTCAAATGTTGCGGACATTGATCCGCGGGGAATTATGAAAAAAACGGACAAAAAAGAGTGGACTTACGAAAAAGCCGGAGTCCCGCACCTGAAAGGGGACGAAACTTACAATCGGAAGATCGTGAGCCTGATTCGGTCGACGCATGTGAAGGGCGTGATGGGGAGCGCGCTTGGCTTCGCGTCGCTTTTTGATTTGAAAAAATCCGGGTTCAAGGATCCCCTGCTGGTCGCGTCCACGGATGGCGTGGGGACGAAGCTCGAACTGGCACGGCTACGTTCCCGGCATGATACGATTGGCATTGATCTTGTGGCGATGTGTGTTAATGATCTTATCTGCTGTGGCGCGAAACCGCTGTTTTTCCTGGATTATTACGCGACGGGGAAATTTCAGCCTTCGGTGGTGGGCGAAGTTCTTCGGGGCGTGACGGATGGTTGCCGGCAGGCCGGATGCGCGCTTGTCGGTGGTGAGACGGCCGTGATGCCCGGATTTTATGGAGATAAGGCGCCGGGGCAGGCGGCACAATATGACATGGCGGGATTTGCCGTCGGGGCGGTGGATCGAAAGAAGGTAATCTCAGGGGGAGGAATTCGACAAGGGAACATTGTGCTCGGGATTCAGTCTTCGGGATTCCATTCGAACGGATATTCGCTCCTGCGGAAAATATTTTCAGACAAGGAATTAAAAGGTTCGATCGGGAAAGAGCTTTTGACGCCCACTTTTATTTATGTCAGGCCGATATTGAGTCTGATCAAACGGGTCGCGGTCAAGGGGATCGTGAATATTACGGGCGGCGCTTTTTATGATAATCTCCCGAGGGTGATCCCTCAGGGACTGACCGCCATGATTGATTCTCGCGCGTGGGACATTCCTCCTGTTTTCCGGAAGGCCCAAAAGGCGGGAAACATTTCAGATTTTAACATGTTCAAGACGTTCAACATGGGGATTGGTATGGTGGTTATTTTGGAACCCGGGCAGGTTCAACGGGCGCGATCCATTCTCAAAACATTTCGCTTGCGGTCTTGGCCAATCGGCAAGATTATTAAAGGTCAGGAGGTCAAAGTTATATGAGAGTGCTTCTGGTCGGCTCCGGAGGTCGGGAACATGCGCTGGCATGGAAAATCGCGCAAAGTCCGAAACTGACGAAGTTGTTCTGCGCGCCCGGGAATGCCGGGATTGCGGAGCACGCCGAGTGTGTCGATATTTCTTCGGACGATATTGAAGGTCTCCTGAAATTTGCGATTGAGCAGGCGATTGATCTGACGGTGGTAGGGCCTGAGGCTCCGCTTGTGGCGGGTCTTTATGACCAATTTAATGCCCGGGGATTGAAGGTTTTTGGCCCGTCCGCGAAGATGGCTCTTCTCGAAGGGAGTAAGTCGTTTTCGAAAGATGTAATGAGCCGGTTTGGGGTTCCTACCGCGGCGTATGAAGTTTTTACAAATGCCAAAGAGGCGATGCAATACACTCTCGAGACCGAAATGCCGATTGTGATCAAGGCGGACGGTCTCGCGGCCGGCAAGGGAGTAGTGATCTGTGACACGTCGGAGCAAGCTGTTTCAACCTTGTCCAAGATGATGGAACAAAAGGTTTTTGGTCCGGCGGGTAATAAAGTTGTGATTGAGAAAAAGATCGAAGGGGAAGAACTTTCGATCCTTGTGCTGACGGATGGCGAAACCATCCTGCCGCTGGCAAGCGCGCGGGATCATAAACGCGCTTATGATCATGATCGGGGGCCCAATACCGGCGGAATGGGCGCTTATTCTCCCAGCGCCCAGTTTGATGAAAGTATGATCGGCTCGATCATTGATCAGACGATACGCCCTGTGATTGATGGACTGAGGAAAGAGGGATCTCCTTACCGGGGTGTTCTTTACGCCGGCTTGATGATGACCGCGGATGGGCCTTATGTGCTCGAGTATAACTGCCGTTTCGGAGATCCTGAAACCGAAGTCATATTGCCGCGTCTCAAAACGGATCTGCTACCTGTTTTGGCGGAGATCGCGGATGGCAAACTTTGCCAGAAATCCCTTGAATGGCATGAGAAGGCATGCATGACCGTGGTAATGGCTTCGGGGGGATATCCCGGTTCTTATCAAAAAGGGCTTTCTATTCATGGTATTCCGGCGGCCAAGGCGATCCGGGATGTCGTGGTGTTTCACGCGGGAACCGCGCTAAATGAAAAAAAGGAGGTTGTGACTTCCGGCGGACGTGTGCTGGCCGTAACGGCGCTCGGGGGCAATCTTCGCGCGGCATATGATCTGGCTTATCAGGCAATACAACACATCCACTTTGAAGGCGGATTTTTCCGCCGGGACATCGGTCGAAAGGCCATGGAGGTGCTCAAATGACCCAGGCGCTTGTTTCAATTATCATGGGAAGCGATTCAGATCTGGATGTGATGCAAGAGTGCGCTGAAGTTCTCAAGGAGTTTAACGTACCGTTCAGTATGCAGGTTATGTCAGCCCACCGAACTCCGGACATTGTCGCGAAGTTTGCTTCTTTAGCGGCCAAAAATGGCATCAGGGTAATCATCGCCGGCGCGGGAGGCGCCGCTCATCTGGCGGGAGCGGTGGCGGCCCATACCACGTTGCCGGTCATCGGAGTTCCGCTTGCGGCGACCGATTTGAGCGGCATGGACGCGTTGTTGGCGACGGTTCAGATGCCGGCGGGTATTCCGGTCGCGACGGTGGCGGTCGGGAAACCCGGAGCAAAAAATGCGGCGCTGTTGGCCGTGCAGATTTTGAGCCTGACGAATTCTGAGCTGGCGAAAGTTCTCGAAAGTTATAAAATCAAGTTGGCGGAATCCTGCCAGAAGAAAAATGAAAAACTCCAGGAAAAACTAAAAAAATCCTGAGCCATCGACGAGGTATCGATTACCCAAAATGAGTGTCCCCGAGATTATAAAACTTGATCCACGGGATCCGGACTGTGTCCAGCTTAAGCGGGTTGTGGACGCCAGTCGGGAAGGGGAAGTGGTCGGATTTCCCACCGAAACGGTTTATGGAATCGGCGGGCTGATGAGTGTGCCTGGCGTCGAGAAACGCCTCCAGGAAATCAAAGGAAGAAGGGAAGGAAAACCGTTTGCGTTTCATATCGGCGATTGGGATATGATCGACAGGCTTGGCGTGGTTCAAACTCCTATGGTGCGTTTCCTGATGCGAAGTTTCTGGCCTGGTCCGATTACTCTGGTCGTGAAAAACATGACGGGAGAAACTATTGGAGTTCGTTTCCCGAGAAATAAAGTCGCAAGGCTTTTGATCCGGGAATCGGGGGAGCCTTTTATCGCGACCAGTGCCAATCAGAGCGGATTGTTGTCGCCTCACACGGCGCATCAGGTGGTAGAGCAATTGGGAAGCAAAATCAGGCTTTTAATTGATACGGGGCGGACTGAATTTAGTCATGATTCGACGGTGTTGGATGTGAGCGGTGAAGAACCAGTGATCCTCCGTAAAAAGGCCTACGGGACGGAAGTGGAAAAAGCCGTCGCCCGTGTTAAAACCGATCAATATCCTAAAAAGAAAATTCTGGTGGTCTGCACGGGGAATTCATGTCGGTCACCGATGGCGGAGGGATGGCTGAAGAAGGAGCTCGAGCTGAAGGGCCTTTCGGATGAGATTGAAGTGGCTTCCTGCGGGATTGGCGCGAGGGATGGTCTTCCGGCCGCCAGTGAAGCGGAGTATGTGATGAGGAACCGGGGTGTTGACCTTAGTTGTTTTAAAAGCCGTCAATGCCGGGACTCGGATATTTGGGGAGCCGATGTCATTCTCGTGATGGCCGAACATCACGCGGATTCTGTCGAAGAATTAATGCCGGGTTCGCGGGAAAAAATCCAATGCCTGGACGTTGAAGATCCGATTGGTTTGGGGATGATGGTTTACGAAAAGACGATCAATCAGATTGAAAAAAAGATCAGGGATATTTTTCACAAAATTGTTTAACTTCTATCACGAGGATCATTTTTATGATAAAGCCTAGAATTGCGATCGCTTGCGATCATCGCGGTCTTCAGATGAAAAATGCGTTGATCGATTTTCTCCGGAAGAAAAATTTTGAAGTTGTTAACTGCGGGACGGATACCGGGGAATCCTGCGATTATCCGGATTTTATATTTCAGGCCGCTGAGAAAGTGGCTAAAAAAGAATGCCATCGTGCCATTGGAATATGTTACACCGGAATCGGAAGTGCCATTGCCGCGAATAAAGTTTGCGGGGTCCGCGCGGCGTTGGCGCAGAACATTGAACAGGCGCGGCTCTCCAGGGCCCATAACGACTCTAATATGCTGATTCTCGGGGCGGGTTTTCTTCCCCAAGACATACTTTTTCCTTTAGTTGATTCTTGGCTGAATACACCATTCGATAGGGGGCGTCATGAAATCCGTGTTAAAAAAATTAAAACTTATGAACAAGGACGTCACTGATTACTCGCATCTGAAAGCTTCGGATCCTGAGATCTACCGGGCGATACGAGCGGAAGTCGGGCGGCAAAACGAGAACATTGAGTTGATCGCGAGCGAGAACTTTACGTCGATATCGGTTCTCGAGACGATGGGCTCGGTCTTGACTAACAAGTACGCGGAAGGATACCCCGGAAAGCGATGGTACGGGGGGTGTGAAAACGTGGATGTGGTCGAGCGACTCGCGATCGATCGCGCCAAACAGCTTTTTGGCGCGGAGCACGCGAATGTTCAACCTCACAGCGGCACCTCCGCCAATATCGCGGTGTTCATGGCGCTTCTGGAGCCGGGCGATAAAATTTTAGGTATGAATTTAACGCACGGGGGGCATCTTTCACATGGTCATCCCATGAATTACTCCGGGAAATTTTATACCATCATTCCTTATGGTGTCAGTCCGGCCAATGAACAAATTGACTACGATGAACTCGAACGTCTTGCTCATGCCAACCGGCCCAAGTTGATTCTTTTGGGGGCCTCGGCGTATCCCCGAGTGATTGATTTTGAGAGGGGAAAAAAAATAGCGGACAGCGTGGGGGCTCTCTTGATGGTGGATATGGCTCATTTTGCGGGTTTGGTGGCGACGGGCCATCATCCCAGTCCAGTTCCATATGCCGACATTGTGACGACGACAACCCATAAAACATTGCGAGGCCCGCGGGCGGGACTTATTTTGTGCAAGGAAAAATATGCCAAGGCCATTGATTCTTCGGTGTTTCCGGGAATCCAGGGCGGGCCTCTGATGCACGTGATTGCCGCGAAGGCGGTGGCATTTAAGGAAGCCATGAGCCCAGCCTTTAAGGAGTATTCCGGGCAAATTGTTAAAAACGCAAAGGTCCTCGCGGATGCCATGGGACGACGGGGGTGGAGGATTGTTTCGGGTGGCACGGACAATCACCTGATGCTTGTTGACGTGACGGTCAAGGGATTCAACGGAAAACAGGTTCAGGAAGTTCTTGATAAGGTGAAGATAACGGTGAATAAAAACATGATCCCGTTTGATAAAGAGTCTCCGTTTAAGGGATCAGGAGTCCGCTTGGGAACACCGGCGGTTACGACCCGCGGGATGAAAGAGCCCGAGATGGAACTGATCGCCGAACTGATTACGGAAACGATGAAGGCGCCTGAGGATTCGGGAAATCTTGCCAAAGTGCGCGCACGCGTGGAAACCCTCACGAAAAAATTCCCGCTTTACCCGGGACTGATGGGGTAACCAAATGAAATGTCCCTTTTGCAAGCGGGATTCGGATAAAGTGATCGATTCCCGAGCGGCGAATGAAGGAGAAGTGATACGTCGGCGCCGGGGGTGCACCGCTTGCGGTAAAAGGTTTACGACTTATGAGCGCGTGGAAGAAATACCGATGTTTGTCGTCAAAAAGGACCAGCGTCGCGAGTCGTATGATAGGCAAAAGGTTTTATCCGGTGTTCATAAAGCTTGTGAGAAAAGACCCGTTCCGCTCGCGGCGCAGGATGCGATCGCGGATGATCTTGAGAACATGATCCGGGAAAAATATGAAAAAGAAATTCCGTCCCGGATGATTGGGGAATTTATCATGCAACGGTTGGCCAAGGTGGATCAGGTGGCGTATGTCCGGTTTGCCAGTGTCTATCGCGATTTTCAGGACGTAAGCCATTTTATGAAAGAACTGAAGTTTCTCTTGGCGAAGCCGAAATAATTCCCTATAGTAAAGCTCTTATTGTAGAGAGCCCTAGACTATTGTATGATAGACCAACAGCCAGGTTTGCGAGCGTAGTCGACGCTCTGCGACCTTTAACCATGAGGAGAAATACGATGGCGAAAGCAAATTCAGCGTTTATGAAGCCCATGAACATCAGTTCCGAACTCGCGGTGATCGTCGGCAAGGGGCCGATGCCTCGCAGTGAGGTCGTGAAAGGACTTTGGGCTTACATCAAGAAAAACGGTCTCCAGGATGCCAAGAATAAACGCAACATCAATGCGGACGAGAATCTCAAAGCAGTGTTTGGCGGAAAATCGGTCGTGAACATGTTTGAGATGACGAAGCTTGTCAGTAAGCATCTTTCGTAAGGTTTCATCCGTTTTTTACACAGCGTCGAATGGTGTGTGTGACAAATGGTGGAGTAGCTTGAGAAAAAGGGGAGGGGTGCCCTCAAAGCGGCATCCCCTCTTCTTTTTGTGTCGCAGGTGTTTTTCTTTTGGCGGTGCTGTCGTGATTTTCTCAGCCACGCGGATCGTGTTTTGTTAAGTGAGTGTTAACCCAGCGCTTCAGGTTTTACGTATCTAGTAGCGGGAACCACAGGGAGGACTCATAATCGTATGGGAACAAGATTAGGAATTTTTTTCGCGTTTATTCTTTCGCTTACCGCGGCGGGTGGCGCCTACTATCTTTATCAGCATTTAACTGCCGAGCGTAATATCCGGATTGATCTTGAAAAAAAATATGATACCACCCGAGAAAGGGTTCTTAATCTCCAGTCTGAAAAGGAGCAAATCAAGGCGGCCAAAGAACAATTTGAGGCCGAAAGCGAGGACTATCGCCGGAAAGCACAGGAGTATGAATCTCAGGTGAGTCGCTTGAAAAATGAGACGTCCAGGATTATTTCAGCCAGGACGGATCTTGAAAAACAACTCCAGGATAAAAACAGCCAAGTCGCTGAAATGGAAAAGAAAATCGTTGAACTTCAGCAAAAAGCGGAAGAGGCAATGCGCGCCTGCAACGTGACCCCTGCCGACATCAAAGAGACTCTTTCCCAGGAAGAGGTTTTAAGTTCTTCGACGACGAATGAAGGAGGGCTGGTCTTTACTTCGCCGGGAGTAACCCCTGCGCGCACGCCGACGGCGGTGATGGCTGTCCCGCAAAGCGAAGCCGTGTCTCCGGGAATTTCCACGGTTTCGACCCCGACTCCTCCGGTTCCTCTTGATATGACGCGAGGCTCAAAGGTACTTACGGTTAACCGGAAGTTTAATTTTGTGGTTGTCAATCTGGGGCTCAAGGACGGCCTGAAGATGGGGGATTCGCTCAAAGTTATTAAATCGGGAAGGGTGAGCGCCACCCTCCAAGTTGAAAAGTTGTACGATAAGTTTGCGGCCGCGACGATCGTCACCGAAGATCAGCAAATTCCGGTGATGGAAGGTGATGAAGTTTCCAAAGGGTAGCCGTTTTTACTTACTGGTCGGACTTATTTTGGGCGCGATATGTCAGGTGGCGGTAGCGCAAGAAGAACCGTGGACGGCGCAGTTTTTACGGGAATTTGAACAAATTAAGCAGCGTCTTACTCAAGTTGAAAATCAGCGCCAGGAAATTCTCACCCGGCAGGACAAAATTATCGAGGAGCTCGACATGCTCCGAATCCAAATTCGCCGCCGGTCAAAATAGAAGGGTATGCGTGACATGAGGTCCATCCGATTTTGTTTCCTGTTTATGTTAGGCCTTTGGGTGGGAGCAGGTTGCTTGCAGGCCGCCGAAGAGCCCTGGACGGAACAGTTTATGCGGGAATTTCGCCAAATTAAAAAACAAATTGAAAACCTTGAAAAACAGCAAGCCGAAATTTTGGAAAAGGAAGAAAAAATTCTCGAAGAAATCGCGCGTGTTCGAATTTGGGCGCGCCGATAGATCGGTTTTTCGATGACATCCCTCACGTTTAAAGGTCCGGGACAATTTTTAGGCGCCCTCGTCCCTCCCGGCGACAAATCAATCTCTCACCGCGCGTTGCTTTTTGGAGCCCTCTCGGAAGGTTTGAGTGTGTACGAAAACTTTCTGGAAAGTGAGGACTGTCTTTGTCTTCTGAATGTTCTCCGGATGATGGGGGTCGAAATTGAAAAACAGCCCGGGAGTACTACGGTGTCAGTCCGGGGGGTCGGATTGGGAGGGCTGAAGCCACCTTCGAAGGAACTGTATCTCGGAAATTCAGGGACCGCGATGAGACTTCTTCTGGGAGTTTTGGCGGGACAACATTTCGAGGCATCGCTGACCGGGGATCCATCTTTATCGTCCCGCCCGATGCGGCGCGTGACGGATCCGCTGAAACAAATGGGGGCGCAAATCAAGGGCAAAGAAAACGCGAATTTCGCGCCTCTGACGATCCGCGGCGGAAACCTTAGGGGGATTGATTTCAATAACAGGCTTGCGAGCGCGCAGGTCAAATCCGCGCTTTTGTTTGCCGGAATGTTTGCCGAGGGCGAAACGAAAATTCTTGAACCGGTCGCGTCGCGCGATCACACGGAGCGGTTTCTCCGGGCCTCGGGCGCGAAATTTAAACAGGATGGCCCTCTTCTTGTGATTGAAAAGTCGGACCGGTTAAGCCCATTTCAGACAAAAATTCCGGGAGATATCTCGTCCGCCGCTTTTTTTATTACTGGCGCCGCGATGACGGAAGGTTCAAATGTTCTCGTGAAAGATGTTGGGTTAAATCCAACGAGGACCGGTATTTTGCAGGTACTTAAACGGATGGGGGCGGAAATTGAGGTTACGGTGACCCAGGAAATTCCGGAGCCGATGGGAGAGATTAGAGTGAAAGGGGGACGACTTCACAGGACCGAAATCGCCCGGGAGGAGATACCCGCCCTGGTTGATGAGTTGCCCGTGCTGATGGTCGCGATGTCGCTGGCGGAAGGTGAAAGCCTGATCTCGGGAGCGGAAGAGCTTCGCGTCAAGGAGACAGATCGGATCCGCTCGATGGTTCATAATTTGAAAAGGGTTGGGGCTTCGATTGAAGAATTGCCGGATGGATGTCTCGTGAAGGGGGTTTCGGAGCTCCAGGGCGGGGTTGTCCAGAGTTTCGGGGATCATCGCACCGCGATGAGCCTCGCGGTGGCCAGCCTCCGTTCCAGGGGAGAAATCGTGGTCGAGGGTACGGACTGTATTGCCACATCATACCCCGTTTTTGAACAGCATTTTTCTCACCTTCTTAAGGTCCGCTAATTCCAGGACGTAACTTGAAACCTGGGGGCCGATTCATTGACAAGGGTTTGGTAAATAGACATAATTAACCCAACGATCATACCGAACCGTCCGTTCGGGCGGCAACGAAGGAGGCCAATGCCATGGCAAAAAAGAATACGGAACTTCAGGAAAAGATCCTCGATGTTGACGCAAGTATGCAGGGTACCATCTCGTTCAAAGACCCCGTAAACCTTCGAATTAATGGCAGTTTTGAAGGAAAGCTGGACACTCGTGGCAATCTGACTATTGGCGAAAATGCGAAGGTCACCGCCAATATCAACGGGGACAATATTACGATCGCCGGGAAGGTGACAGGCGACATTGTCGCGACCAAGAGCCTTTCTGTTTTGGGCCCCGCGACAATTCGCGGGAATCTTCGCACGCCCCGGTTGAGTGTGACCGATGGAGCGGTGCTGGAAGGTAATATCAGTATGTCCGGGACCTTTGAAGGCTCCGAAGTTTATTTTACCTTAAAAGATGTCGCGCAGTACCTCGAAGTTGAGGCCAAGGTTATTGAGGAGTGGGCGCAGTCCCGGAAGATTCCCGGGCGCTTTGAAAACGGATCCTGGGTTTTTTCGAAAAACGAAGTTGATGCCTGGATTCAGCAGGAAAGAGCACGGGTTTGATTTTATCCACGATCTAAAACGAATTCCTGCTTCAGGTTAGCGGGGAAATGGTTGTGATTCCATGAGCAACATGCTTACGCTTGATGAAGTTAAAAAGTATCTTGAAATTGAACAGGATGAATTGGAGCGGCTGATCAAGGAAAATATGTTGCATGCCTACAAGATTGGCGGTGTTTATCTTCGTTTCAGGAAGGAAGAAGTGCTCAATTTGAAATATGACGTTCTTCTTAAAGCGAAGAAATCAGGCATGCAGATGTCTTTTGTGCACAAGATCCTTGATTTCTGGCGGTTTAACAATTTTTACATCCTTTCTTTCTTCGTGATTTTGGCGTTATTTTACTGGTTCCTCCGCTCGTCGTCGCAATCGTTGCCATTTTGACATGACAGGATTCGAAATTGAAAATTCTTCAGGGAATCGATCTCGTTAAAATTTCAAGGATGGAAGCCGCCATTAAACGAGGGGGAAAGCGTTTTCTCGAACGTGTTTTCAGCAAGGCGGAGCGAAAATACTGTTCCGGAAAGCGCATGATGTTCGAGCACTATGCGGCGCGGTTTGCGGCGAAAGAAGCTTTGATTAAAGCAACCGGTATCCGGCTTAAAAAAGGCCAGCGTCTCGCCGAGATTGAGGTGCGCCATGAAAAAACCGGAAAACCTTTTTTAAGTTTGACCACCGCCATGAGACGGGCCGCTCGTCTTGATGCCAGGGATCGGGTTGAGTTGTCCATCGCTCATGAAAGGGAATACGCCATTGCGAACGTTGTGATTGTGAAACCGCGATGAAAGAAACCATGCCATCAAAATTGCTCATTATCAATGCCGATGACTGTAATCTTACGCCCAAGGTGACGGAAGCCATTTTAAGTGCGCACGAGACCGGAATCGTGACCAGCACGACTTTCATGGTCAATCTCCCTATTTCCGAGAGTTTGGTCCGCGATATTCTTGATGCAAAAAAACTGGGACTGGGACTCCATCTGAATATTACATTGGGGGAACCTGTCGCAAAAAAGGCGCTGGTGAAGGGGCTTATTCAAAAGAATGGACAGTTTCGTAAGCAGAAGGAATATTTTGAAAAAGGTTTTCCGAAAGTGGGGGAAATCACCGAGGAGTTCAGGGCACAGCTTCAGCGGTTCGTAAAGACATTCAAGCGTCTGCCGACACACGTCGATGTCCATCATCACATGCACGATCACCTTCCGTTTCTGGAAGCTCTTTATGCGATTGCCAGAAAACATGCGCTTCCGGTGCGATGGACGCGCCTTTTGTCGGAGCCGGAAATCAAAGATCGGTTTAAACCGATCAAGACTACGGATCATTTCTACGGAAATCTGGATCCGCATACTTATTGGACTGAGGAGGTGCTGAGGCATCTTTTGTTCACGTTACTTCCGGGAACCAGTGAGGTTATGTGTCATCCCGGATGGGTGGATGATGAGTTGTGCGCGATCAGCTCGCTAACGCTTCCTCGTGAAAAGGAATTCCGGTTGTTTGGTTCGCGCGAGCTTCGGAAATATACCGCCGCGCTTGGGATCAAACTGACGGATTTTAGCTGTCTCGGGAAAAAACGGTAGGGAAGACGTTACTTAACGATGGTCCCGTCAAGTGTCTCAAATATGATCGTCACAAGGTTGTGACATTTGGGGCATTTGATTTGCTTGAAGGCCTGGATATTATCGTGCTTGGGCCGGTACATGATGGAGAGGATTTTGGTGACGAAGCTTTGCTCACTTCCTGACCACTGACAAGCGGGGCAAACGTAAGCTGATTTCATCGTCTGGTTTCTTTCTGCCTTTTGTTTGGTTTTTGTTACGCATAAAAAGCATCGGCGATGGGAAGTTAAAACTTTAAATTTATTTAGTCTATTTCAATCACGGAGGTAGTCATGCGTGCGAAGCTCGTTTTAGGTTGTACCCTGATGATGTTGATTTCTTTGTATCCCTGTGTCCATGCCAGTGACATTGGGTATTTTGAAAGGTTGGGGCAGACCTTCACCAGAGGTTTCAAAAATGTGATTAGTTCCCCCTACGAGATTCCCTATACGATTAACCGTTATGACAAGACGGACGATGGTAACCCCCGAGGGTTCCGGAATATTGCCGGTTTTTTTGACGGGAGTTTCCGGATGTTGACGCGGTTGGGATGCGGAGCCTGGGATATGGCGTGGGCACTCATTCCCGGGGATCAGGAAGGTCTCAAGGTTAATCCTGAAACCTTTTTTTAAACGCTTTCCTTGTAAAGCGTGGTCTTCTTCAGTAAAATACCGCTTCGATTTTTCAGATATTTTTCTTGCCAGTCGAAACGTGGGCCGGTAGTTCAGTTGGGAGAACGCTACAATGGCATTGTAGAGGTCAGGGGTTCAACTCCCCTCCGGTCCACCATCTTTCCAGGTAAATTATTTTGTCAGATTTCGATACTTCGCAGGCGATGTATATCCCCCGTTTGTCTTAACGCGTTGTTTGACTTCAAGTTATGATTACTATAAAATCGAAGCTTCCTTGAGCAAACCATGAGAAAGTCCATCATTACCTTCATTCTGGGAAGTGTCCTCCTGTTGCCGTCGACAGGTTTGTCGGACGATGTTCGTGTGAGTGCCAACCTTGATCGGAGGAGTGTTCAACTGGGGGAGAAAATCCACCTGAAGATCAAGGTCGAAAGCCCCAACATGAATATTCAGGCTCCTCGGCTTCCCGTGATGGACGGATTTCAAAGCTATTACACGGGTCGGGCGTCGCACATGACCTTTATCAACGGAGTGTCGACCTCGAGTGTGGAATTCAACTATACCCTGATCCCCAATACTCCGGGTCGTTTCACGATATTGCCCATCCAGGTTCAGGTCGGGGTCCAGCCTTACGCTACCGAACCGATTACAGTGGAAGTTATGGGGGCCTCGGGCCAGGTTCCTCCTCAAACAACGGCCCAGCAGGCTCCCGTGGCGGCCTCGCCTTATCCCATGACGGGGTATGGACAACCTGTTCAGCCGGTCGCGCAATCGCCTCAGCCGGTTCTGTCGCAAACAGAGGACGACAATATTTTTGTTCGGGCCGCGCTTGATAAAAAAAGCGTGTATCAAAATGAACAGCTTTTACTGTCTTACTCTCTTTACACGCGATATGACACCCGCTACGAGGGGTTTGAAAAGGAACCGGAAACGAGCGGTTTTTGGATCGAAGATTTTCCGATGGAACGGGAGATTGCCCGTGAGACCGTGCGGGTTGGAGGGAAAAAATATGTCAAGGCGGACGTGAAAAAAATGGCCTTGTTCCCGACCTCGCCCGGCAACTACACCATTCAGCCGGGAAGTCTCAAGGTGTCAATTCGTGAAGAACCGCAGAGCTCCAGCGTGTTTGACGAGTTTTTTTCCGATAGTTTTTTTACGGGGGGATCCTTTTTCGCCCGGCGGCAAAACCGGCTTTTGAATCCGTCACCCCTTCAACTTGTCGTGAAACCTTTGCCGGAAGACGGGAAACCGGGCAGTTTTCAGGGAGCAGTCGGACAGTTTCGTATTTCGGCCAGCCTGGACCGGGAGAAGGTAAAACAAAATGAGCCTGTGACCCTTAAAATGACGATTGAGGGGGAAGGCAACATCGAGACGATCACGCGCCCCAAGGTGCCGGAGTTGACGGGTTTTAAAACTTACGACGCGGACACCAGCTCTCAGTTGTTTAAAACGGGAAATGTCATTGGAGGGACCAAGAGTTTTGAAGTTGTTTTTATTCCTCAGAACGATGGGAAGGCTTATATTCCGCCGCTTGAGTTCAGTTATTTTGATCCCAGGGCCGAGAAATACGTGACGGTCCGTACCCCGAACTTTCAGATTGAAGTTGAAAAATCGGAACAGGCGTTCAAGGTACCAGACGCGATTCCGGAAAAGGCCCTGTTTCAGAAAAAGGTGACGCTGGAATCCAAGGATATCTGTTTTATCGAGGAACGATTGCCGAATCCGATTCCCGGAAAAGTTTTTAAACTGCTTTACCGGGGATTGCGGGTTTTGAATATTCTCCTGGCCCTCGTGCTGGTCGCTCTTTTTGTGAAGAATCGTGAAGAGACAATTTTTTCAAAAGATGAAGGTCTGAAACGCCGTAAACAGGCCCGGCGGGTGGCGCAGTCTAACATGAAGAAACTCAATCGTCTCGCGCGATCATCCACGGCGAAGGGAACGGAGAAGTTCTTTGTCGAGCTTGAGCGTTCACTCACGCAATACATTTCGGATCGGTGGAACCTTTCAACTTACGGAGTGACCCGGAAGGACCTTGAAGATGCTCTCGCTCAACATCTGGGGGCTGAGGATCCGCTTTCCAAGGAGTTGATCCAGCTTTACGAGCTATGTGACGAGTCCCGGTTCGGAAAGGGGTTGATCCCCCAAGCCTCCAAAAAGATTGGTATGAAAATCTTTCAGGATACGGTCAACCGGCTGGAAAGGATACGGCTATGATCTTGGTTCGAAAATCCCGTTTTTTCTTGCAGGTGGCCGTTCTGTGGGTTTTGGTTTTCCCGGGGGTGGTGTCGGCACAGGGCCCGAGCCGTTTTGAGGAAGCCAATACGTGCTACCGGACCGGAGATTTTGAAAAATCGGCGGAATTGTTCGAAGCCCTGGTTCGTGATGAGCCGGGCCATCCGGTTTTTCTATACAATCTGGGGAACGCGTATGTCAGGACGGGGAAATTAAGTCAGGCCATTCTTGCGTTTGAAAAGGCCCTTCTGGCCTCACCGCGGAATACAGACGTTCGTCAGAATCTGGAATATGCGCGAAGTTTACTTGAATACCGGGTGGATGACGACCGTAACTGGTATCTGAAAGTGACGGAGGTTGCGCTCTCATATTTTACTCAGCTGGAAGCTAATTTTCTGGCGCTGGTGTTTCTCGCCCTTTTTCTTTTGGCGGGATCGTCTTACTTCATTTTCAAACAACCTGTTTTTTGGGGAATGGGCCGAAAAATCCTCGTCGTGTTTGTTGTCGCGACGGGCGCGTTGGCCGGTTTGAAGCACGTTCAGGTGGACATGATTCGTCCGGCGATTATTATGGCGAATGAATGCAATGTGCGGTATGGGCCGTCCGAACATGACCAGATTGCGTTTAAAATGGGCGAAGGGCTCAAGGTTTTCATTATGGACCGTCGCGCGGACTGGAGTCGGGTGCTTCTGACCAATGGCGAAAATGGATGGGTGCATCATGAGGATATTTCGGAGATTACGCTGACATGAAACAGCCTGATCTGAAAGGACATTTTGGACCCTACGGGGGCCGGTATGTTCCTGAAACTCTTGTGAAGGCCTGTGAGGAGTTGACGGAGGCGTACGCGAAAGTTCGTCGAGATCCAAAATTCAAAAAGGAACTGACGCATTATCTTACTTCCTATGCCGGCCGGCCGACTCCAGTTTACGAAGCTAGGAATTTGAGCGCGTATTTTAAGCGCGGACGGATTTTTTTGAAGCGGGAAGATTTGCTTCACACCGGTGCCCACAAGATTAACAACACGATCGCGCAGGCGCTCCTTGCCCGGAGGCTTGGGAAAACCCGGATTGTGGCCGAAACCGGCGCTGGTCAGCACGGAGTGGCTTCGGCGACGGCGGCTTGTGTATTTGGCCTAAAGTGTGTGGTTTACATGGGTGCAGTCGATATCGAGAGGCAGTCGCTTAATGTCTACAAGATGAAATTACTGGGCGCGGAGGTGCGCCCGGTGATGTCGGGTTCGCAAACCCTGAAGGATGCGACCAACGAGGCTATTCGTGATTGGGTGACCAACGTTGAAGATACCCATTACCTGATTGGTTCCGTGGTCGGACCACACCCGTATCCGATGATGGTGCGGGATTTCCAAAGCGTGATCGGACGGGAAACTCGCGCCTCTTTTCTTAAAAATCACGGTGGTCTGCCGGATTATCTTTTAGCCTGTGTCGGAGGTGGTAGCAACTCCATGGGATTTTTCTATCCTTTTTTGAAGGATAAAAAAGTTCGGATGATCGGAGTGGAAGCGGGAGGGGAAGGGGTTTCGACCAAACATCATGCCTCTTCGATTACCGCGGGGCGGCCTGGTATTCTTCATGGAATGAAAAGTTATCTCCTGCAGGACAAAAACGGTCAGGTCCAACTTGCGCATTCGATCTCGGCCGGACTGGATTATCCTTCGGTGGGGCCGGAACATTCGCACCTGAGCGATTCCGGCAGGGTTCAATATGTGTCCGTGACCGATACGGAAGCGCTCAAGGGTTTTGATCTGCTGACGAAACTGGAAGGGATTATGCCGGCGCTTGAGTCGGCTCACGTCGTCGGCTACTTGTCGAAATTAATGCCAAAGATAAAGAAAACAGATCGGATGGTGATTTGTTTGTCGGGGCGCGGCGACAAGGACATTCACACGGTTCAACAGTATTTTTAATGAAAGAACTCGACACACTTATGAAAAACCGGTTGGAAGAAAAAATAAAACAGGCGCGACAAAAAAGGCGGAAACTCTTTTGCCTTTTTTTGACGTTTGGATACCCGAGTATTGCCGCGACAGAACGACTAATCCTTTCAGCGCAAGATTCCGGCGTGGACATCATTGAGCTCGGTTTTCCATTTTCAGACCCGCTCGCGGACGGCCCGACCATTCAATACTCTTCACAAGAGTCGCTCAAGCATAATCCTTCCATTCGCGACGCGATGCGGCTTGTTGAGCGCCTGCGTAGAAAAGGGTGCGAACTTCCGATAGTCTATTTCGGATATTTAAATCCTGTTTTTTCTTATGGCGAAATAAAGTTCGCGGGGGACGCGAAAACGGCGGGTTTTGACGGACTGATTCTTCCCGACCTCCCCCCGGAAGAAGAGACGCTACTTCGTCGGGAATGCAAACGCAAAAACCTGTGCCTTGTGAATTTGGTTGCTCCAACGACTTCGGACGAACGAATGAAAATGCTGGTTCGGGAGTCTCAGGGGTTTGTGTATTATGTCTCACTTCGCGGAGTTACGGGTGTCCGGCGTTCCTTACCGTCAGACCTTGCGTCGCGTGTCAAAAAAATACGTAAAATGACCTCAAAACCCGTCTTGGTGGGTTTTGGAGTATCGACGCCGAATCAGGCCAAATTGGTCGCGCGGATTTCCGACGGAGTGATTGTAGGCAGTGCGGTCATCCGAGAGATTCAAAAGGGAATTCTTTCGGCGGAGCGGTTGATTAAAAGGATTTCCCGGGCGGTCCATTCGGAACCGCATAAGCCCTTGTGAAGAAAATCAAACGGAAAGCTTGCTTCCACGTCTACATCCTTCAGTGTAAAAACGGAACTTATTACACGGGTTTTACGAACGATTTGAAGCGGCGGTTCAAAGAGCATTCGACCGGGCGGGGGGCCAGGTTTTTGCGGGGCAAGGGGCCATTTAAGCTCGTCTACGCGAAAAGATACGCTTATTTTTTGAGCGCAATGCGGGCGGAGCGGGACGTCAAAAAGATGTCTCGCAAACAGAAAGAGCGGCTTGTGGCGGAGCACGGGAACCAATCAGGGATGAGGCTGAAAGGATGAGAGCTGTTTTGGGTCTGGATATGGGAGGCAAGAGGATCGGGGTCGCCGCGGTGCAAGCGGGAACGACGATCGCTTTGCCGGTCGGTGTGATCGAGCGGAAAAATCGTGAATGGGTTCTTTCCGAGATTCAAAAACTGCTGAAATCTTATAAAGCTGAGAAAATCGTGGTCGGTCTCCCGGTGACATTAAAAGGAGAAATGGGGATTGCGGCCGAGAAGTTGATGGCGGAAATGGAATGGTTCAAGGCAAGGCTTGCGGTTCCTGTTATGATGTGGGATGAACGGTTATCGTCCAAGGAAGTGGAACGGGTGCTGTTGGAAGGGGATGTGAGCCGGAAACGCCGCAAGGAAGTTATCGATCAGCTTGCCGCCCAAAGGATTTTACAAAGTTACATTGACAGCCAATCGGGGACCGGGATCCGGGTCTCGTAGAAAAAAGGTTTCCCAATGAGTTATAACGTGACAAAACTTTTGAATGGAGTTCGAGTCTTGACGGTTCCGATGCCAGGGCGGGATTCGGCCGCGGTGATGGTTGGGGTCAAGACTGGGGGCCGCTACGAAACCAGAAAACTTTCGGGAGTCTCTCATTTTCTTGAGCACATGCTCTTTAAGGGGACGAAAAATCGTACCACGCGGCAGATCAAGGAAGATGTGGAGGGCGTGGGCGGTATTCTCAATGCCTTCACGGGTGAAGAGGTAACTTGTTATTTCGCGAAGCTTTTAAAGGAACATTATCCCAGAGCCCTGGACGTGCTTTCGGATATGGTGCTGAACGCGACTTTGCCGCTGGATGAATTTAATCGCGAAAAACCGGTCATTCTTGAAGAGATCAAAATGTACCACGACCTTCCGTCTCACCACGCGCACGAGCTAATGGGTGAACTTCTCTGGCCTGGGCAGTCGCTTGGACGGTCCGTCGCGGGAACGGCC
>ENA-UPXM01002267-UPXM01002267.1-activated-sludge-metagenome-genome-assembly--contig:-NODE-2267-length-22895-cov-6.414186_pt1 | contig 22895 bp, 32 predicted proteins | sample MGYA00238178_ERZ772708 | MGnify/ENA primary metagenome ERZ772708 (study PRJEB29002, sample SAMN05720212) | activated sludge metagenome | isolation source: anaerobic digester from wastewater... | reverse complement strand
TCTTAACTATCCAGAACGAATTTTAAAATGTCGATACAGTGGTGGTGATTGGAGGATAATTATGAAAATTCTTGATCCGCGAGACGCAGTGAGTTTGTGGTATCTAGCAACGAAAAACTTTGAGGATTTGAGTGATTTTGGTGTAACATTGAAAAACCAAGGAGTGAAGATCCAGCTCGAAACCATCCACGACCGTATCGAGGCGGCAATGACCTTGAGGGAAATTGCATCTGGACTTATGGCTGATGACAGGAGGTGATATTGATTGATTTTGAGTATGTCTCAATCAAGCTCAAAACAGGAGAAGAACTCTTAATAGACAAAGACGATTATCTCGTTGTAGAACCATACGACTGGAGATCACGAAAAACGGGTAATAACGGAGAAATGACTGTTTGCAGGGTTGACAAACCACTTATTGCTCTCAAAGACATGCTTGGCTATAAAGGACTAAGAAAATTAAAACTTAAATTAAAATTTAACAATAACAATTGCTTTGACTATAGAAAGACCAATATAGAACTAGTCAGAACTGATAAACCTAAAGAAAGTAAAAAACCAAGAATATCAAAAAAAGAACTGGATCAAATAAAAAACACTAGCATGTTTTACGTACCAACAAATCAATGTACAATCAGAAAGTGTAAAGATAGAGATATCGTTTGTGCTCATTGTAGAGATAGTGCTGAATATACAGACTTTGCATACGATAGGTGTTTAGATGTCGCAGCGTTCTTTCAATGGCCTGGATGGGTTATAGAGACTTATGGGAACATATGTCAAACTATGAAGGACGATCTTGAAATCAAAAACTCAAAAAAGATACAGTGATATAAACTTAAAGATGTATTTGTGTCCACAATGCAAATTGGAAGTATCCATGTTTCACTTGAAAAGAGAAAATGAAAGTGAATATTGCGTTGTGTGTGGATCTAAACTTGAATGTATAAAAACTTTGACTTCTAGTGGAGAATGACATGGAAAGGTATATTATAATCAAAGAGAAAAAAGTGGAAAAGTATCCATTGGCTAGTATGGAACAGGAAGTTGAAATTCCTATCTCTCATTGGAGAGGAGACGCTGAACATCTACAACAAATGGAAACTGTATTGGCTCATATGAAAGAGCAGAGACCGAATTCGATATTCTCCAAGATTATCTTTGGAGAAGACGATGGATGATTTAAAGAGGATGAAGAGATTCGCCAAGTGGTGTGTACATCATTACAAAGCCTGCGATTGTAGAGAATATAAATTCGAGAAAATGGAACGAGCGTTAAAAAATATTATACAGTGGGCTGAAGGATGTGATAAATACTATGATAATTCAAACTTCATGTCTATTGCTAATGAAGCTAAAAAAGCATTAGAAAATGACCTATGATATATATCAATGGACAATAACTATTACAATATTTTTGATATTTAAGGGACATCCATGAATGGATATAAAAAGGAAAAAGATAGATGTCAAAGAAGAAGAAAGAATTTTAATATCGGCTATAACGAATACAAACTTTCTCAAAGAGATTGTTCCAATAGCTCGTTTTGAATTGTTTTCTGTGCCATTTGTGAGAACGGTATATGGGTGGGTAAAAGAATATTTTGACCAGTACCAAGAAGCTCCAATTGAACACATAAACGATCTTTATGAAATCTATAAGGATAAATTAAATGACGGTGACGTAAATTTAATCGGGCCTTTTCTTCAACAACTTGATGATAAATATGACGAGACATTTAATGAACAATTTGTCATTGACAAAGCAGTTAAATACTTTCGCAAAAGAGCATTACTTGACATATCGACAAAAGTAAAATCTTTATCTGAACTTGATAAAGTAGAAGAAGCGGAAGAGGTATGGACAAATTTCAAAAAAATATCAAAACAAACCTCTGGATGGGTCAATCCTAATGATATTGAGTTCGCCAAGACAGTTTATAAGAGCGATGACAAAAACAGGATGATTCTTTTTCCTGGAGCTTTAGGCGATTTATTCGGTTGGTGGAATCGTGGCTGGCTGATTATTGGGCAGGGAGTCTATGGTTCTGGAAAATCAAACTTCCTTAAGATTGTTGAAACCCTTGCAATGAAAGAGAGATTCAAGGTTGTCGAATTCAATCTTGAAATGTCAGAAGAAGAAAATGCAAAGAGGTATTATAGAATTCTCACAGGAAGGAATGAGGAGGAAAGTCAATTTTTGTATCCGGTCTTTGATTGTCGTCTGAATCAGATCGATGCTTGCCCCAAGAAAGAGAGAAAGAACAGGGTAAAATTATATTCAGATGACGACATCAAGCCAAGGTGGGATAAGGCTCCTGTTGACTATCGGATTTGCAATGTCTGCAGGGGAATCGACAATGATTTTGAACCTGAATCGTGGTACGAACCGATTGTCAGAGAGACCATCACGATGGATTACCTTTCAAGTCGTATGAGGGCATTCAATCGTTCATATGGAGATGTCTATCGTTACAAATGCTATCCAAAGTTCTCTGCAAACACATCCGACATGAAAAGGGATCTAGATCTTCTGGAATACTCGGAAGATTTTGTCCCCGATCTGATAGTCGTGGATTACGGAGAAATCATGGCACCTGAAGATCACAATGTAAACGACAATGACGAAGTAAGATTAAACAAAACAATGATGGCTCTGGCAGGGATGGCTTTTGAACGCAAGGCTATGGTGGTTACAGTTTCACAGGTCAAAACACATGTGCTAAAGGAGAGGGGAAGATACTCGCAGATGGGAGACGCCTCTGGTTCTGCTAGGGCCAATTATGCTCATGCAGATTTTATTTTTGGGTTTATGCAAACCAATGAGGAGAAGGAGTCTGGCGAAGTAAGATTCAATGTAGTAAAGAATAGGTATCGATTATTTAACGAGGCGCATGAGGTCATTGTATTGCAACATATGATGACAGGAAATGCATTGGTTGACTCGGAGAGGAAATAGAATGTTGAACCCAGTTTTCGTTAAGGCTACAGACATACCAGATGCATGGAATCAATTGATCATGCTAATTCTAGAAGAAGGAAAACCTTTCAAGATCGATGAAGGAAGTTTTGCTGGAGACTATCGGCTTGAATTTGATTTTGTTACAATTCAAATCACACACCCAGAAACAAGGCCACTTGAACCTCGTCTTCCTCCTGAGCTTGGAATTCCAGACCCAATTGAGCCAGGATATATTCTTGGCGATGATCCGAATTTCAAGGGAGAACCATACATCCTTTATCTCATGACCGACAAAGTGAAGGAGAATGAAACATATTCATATGGCAGTCGTTTGATTTCTCCATTCAACCAAATCGAACATGTCATCAAGAAATATCGAACAGGTAAGATTCGTAATAATCAACTTTGTATGCATATTGCAAAACCTGGAGATATGTTATTAAACGACCCACCATGCTTACAAGTAATTGACAGTAGAGTTCAAGATAATAAACTTCATTTCTATACAATGTGGAGGAGTTGGGATTTGTTTGGGGGTACTCCTGCTAATCTAGCAGGTCTTCAAATTCTTAAGGAATACATGGCTGAAGAGATTGGTGTTGATCCAGGAGAAACAGTAGCTTGTTCTAAAGGGCTGCATTTGTATCGATATGTATGGGAACTTGCTGAAGCAAGAAGAAGGAAAGATGGATATGTGGCAAAGTTTCTGGATGAAATAAATGGAAAATAGGAGAATAAAATGATTGATCGAGTATCAGAATGGAAAGAGTTCTCAAGTTTATTGGAAGAACGCCAAGTCAGTAAGAACGATTGTAGGACAGATCATATCAATATGATAAATGCTCTAATAAAAAAATACGACAAAAATGACAGAGATAAATATCAAATAAGTTATTTTGTTGAAATTGCATTGCATTCAATGTTAGCAATGGAAGATTGGAATAAAAAGTTTATAGGTTGGAAAGAGTTTTCAAAATTGGTTGAGGAACACATTGTCAAGTATACAATCCCCCAGTACGGTGACTCGTCAGATGATCGTGTCTCTGCAGAGAATGCCATGTACTGTATCAAAGCGATTGAGAAGTATGTCAAAAGGTATGGCAAAAATATGAGAGGAGACGAGGAGCAAGTAAGAGATTTCTTGAAGATCGCCCACTATGCAGCTCTTGCATGGGGAAGATGGAACGAAGGAAACAAATAATGACTTGGGATCAATATTTCTTTGAAATATGCAAAGTAGTAGGAGAGAATAGCAAGTGCTATTCTAGGAAAATTGGGGCCATCATAGTAAAAGACAAGGCCATTATTTCGTCTGGATATAATGGGCCAGCTAGAGGAATACCAGATTGTTCTATTAGATATTCTAGAGATGAATATTTAAAAAAGCAGCTTCCTGCGGTTCCATCTGGTATTGCTATTTATACTTGTCCAAGAAAAGTTTTAGGATATAAGTCTGGAGAAGGTTTGGATATTTGTATAGCGAACCACTCCGAAGAGAATGCAATTGTACAGGCAGCAAGATCTGGAGTATCTACTAGGGACGCAACACTTTATGTCAATGCAACTCCTTGCTTGAGGTGTATTCAAATGTGCATTAATGCTGGCATCAAGGAGATTGTTACAACTAAAATTGGACTATATAATGGTCAAGCTGAATTTGTTATCAAACATGCAGATATTCTTATGAGGGAGTTTGAATTATGATTGTATATGTGACCAAGGACGCTCTTAAGTCTGGTATTTACGAGAAGGAATTATATAAAGTAGAAGGTGCTCTAGCAACCATTAAGGAAAGAAATGTTGGGAATCCTTGGTCATACTATACAAAACCAGATTGGCATTGGGATTTGGAAAGTGCTATTGAACAATTCGAGTATATGAAGTCAAAGAAAATCCTATCACTTGAAAAAAGCATAGAGAAGGTCAGAATGCAAACACATGTTTTACATAGGTTGCCAAAATAGGAGAAAAATATGATTAAACTCAAAGGACTATCAAGAGAAGAGACTCTTGAAATCATTCCAGAAAATACAATATTACTTGGATATGTAGGTTCAACATCTCATGGGACATACATACCAAAAGATGACCCATTAGCTATTGACGATATCGACTTACTTGGTGTGTGCTTTGGGCCTAAATCACAATATCTTGGACTAAAGAAATTCGAACAAAAAGAAGTTAAAAGAGGAGAATGGGATTCTGTAGTGTATGAGATTAAGAAATTCTTCTCTCTGTTAATTAAACAAAATCCAAATGTTTTGTCTTTGTTGTGGTTAAATAAAGAACATTATGTATACGTCTCAGACATAGGTAACGCGATATTATTCAATAGAGATTTATTCGTCTCTAAACAAGCGTACCATAGTTTTTCTGGATATGCCCATGGTCAATTACATAGAATGACTCATATGGCATTTGAAGGTTATATGGGAGCGAAAAGGAAAGAGATCGTTAAAAGATTTGGCTTTGACGTAAAGAATGCGGCTCATCTCATTCGATTACTTAGGATGAGTATTGAATACCTCACAGATGGTCATTTAAAAGTCTTTAGACCAGACAATGATGAATTAAAAGCAATTAAAAGAGGAGAATGGAGTCTGGAAAGGGTGAAGGCAGAGGCGAATAGATTGTTTGTCTTGGCTCAAGAAGCATATGTTCGTTCCACTCTCCCAGACCATATTGATCATGATAAGATTGAAAAACTCTTGATGGGATTGATATGGGGATATCTTAGACATGACCATCCAAGACTATCTTGATATGAAAAATATACCCTATTGGACGCATGGTAAAAACGTGTCCAAAGGGTATATTGGAATCAGGTGCGTGAATCCATTCTGCCGAGATAGATCAAACCATCTTGGTATTCGCCTGAGAGATGGAAGATATAAATGTTGGATATGCGGGATTCACGGTGAATTCAAAAGTCTTCTACGTAGGTTTGGCGAGTCTCCAAGTGCAGCTGCAGACATCTCTAATTCCATATATTTTACTGATAAAACGAGCGAATATACATATACTCACAAAATTACAGGCAAACTTGAAGATCTAATGAGAGATTTCAAATCACCTATTTCAAAAGAACATAGGATTTACCTTGAAAATAGAGGTTATCCAGCTGATAAATGGGAGAAGAAATACTCATTGATGTCTGCAGACCACATTGGAGATCAAAAATTTAGACTCGTTGTCCCATGTAAAATGGAAGGTCGAACTGTCGGTTTCATCGGTAGAGACACGACAGGAAAATCCCAATTAAAGTACAAGGCGTCTCCAGAATCGCACAATCTCCTACCAAGAAGAGAATGGATTTTTAATTTAGATTCCGTTAAAGATTGTGCTATTATAGTAGAGGGATGTATGGATGCTATGAATCTCGGAGATGGTTCAATTGCCCTCTTCTCTACATCATTCACACAGAAACAGGTCGAAAGCATTGTCAAAATGAATCTCAATCGATGCTTTGTAATGTTTGATGGAGAGGCTCCTGCTATCGAACAGGCATATCGTTTGGCTTATGAACTATCTCCATTCATCAAACTTACAGAGGTTTTGGAACTACCAGAAGACAAAGACCCAGGGGATCTTACTGAATCTGATGTAAGAGCGTTAAGAAGGGAGGTGTTTTAATGAATCATGGTCAGTGTCAATATTGTACCTTTATAGGAGACATTGAAAAATGCTTAAAACAAACCTGTTTTATACATGACAATTGGATTGTTAAATATTATCAAGAAAGAATTGGAAAACAAAGAGACGACCTTTTGAAGATCATAAAAACATTCGCTCAATATATAAAGGGGGATAAAGATGGCTCAAATCGATGATATCTTTTATGCGGAAAGACTTGACCATTCATATGTTGTAGATTCAATTAATAAATTAAATCAAATAGGGGATGTAATTGTAGAACCTATCAACACAGAACAATCTACAACAGAAACATTGTGTTGGAAATTGATCGAAGTAATCAACGCTATAGACGAAAGAACATTTGCTCGTTTGTGTCATCAGAGTGCTTTTAAAGGAAACATTGAAGATTTGTATGAAATATTAACAGGACAAAAAGAACCAACAAGTGAGATGCTTAAAGCGTCAAGAATCCCATTCGAAAATAGAAGAACAGACCACAACCTTAAGCCAGAAAAGAGCATGGAGGACTCTGTTAAAAACAAGAAAAAAACAAGTAGCAATATTAAACCTCCAGAGGAACATATCAGGCCTGGAATGATGATGGAAATCCCTCTACCACATGGTCTCAAATCGAAAGATCCAAATAGAGACGTTTATGGGTTTCGAGCCGGAAATCAATCATCACGTATTATGAAACTGGCAGAACAAAACAAGTATTCCATTAAGGACATACAAGATGAATTGGGACTTGGAAAAGCAACTACTCCATGGGTTGTTTTTAAACAAATTAATGATCGTGGGGAATTCAGCGTTAAACAACAGATTGTTGGAACAAAAAGAATTGTTATCGTGAGAGCATTAGAGAAAAATGAATAATCAAGAAATCAATACAGGCCCATATATGGTAGATAAAATATATGGTATGAAAGTACTCCAAAATAGTTTTTTAATAGAAGATGTCCAATTTCGATTTCCAAGATGCAAGAGCAAACGTATAGCAAAAAAATGGAAGAAGGACAAAAAGAACTATAAAACAATCGCAAGGAGAGAGGCTTATATATCTGGTAATAATATGTATATCCATCCTGAAACATATGCTATCCTTAAAAAAGAATTGGAGAAAATATATTGTGGACAATAGACATTTTGTTCATCTACACACTCACTGCGAACATAGTTTGCTCGACGGAATGGGCAAACCAGAGCAATATGCCAAAAGAGCGAAAGAACTTGGATATGAATATCTAGCATTAACAGATCATGGAGATGTTGCAGGAACTTTAAAGTGGCAAGATGAATGCAAGAAAGAAGGAATAATTCCAATTATTGGAATGGAAGCGTATGTCTGCCAAGATGCAAGAGATACAAAAGAGAAGCCAAGACACTTAACAATGCTCGTACAGAATGAAACTGGATGGCACAATCTCTTGAAAATGTGCAGTTATGCCCATCTAGTAGGATTTCACAAAAGACCAAGAGTTGATTACGAACAAGTTTTAAAGCATTCGGACGGTCTCATTTTCATGTCAGGCTGTGTTAATTCTGTTATGAAGCCCGACCATGGAGAGAAATTTTTCTGTGAGGATTTGGCTGATCAAGCTGAAGTTTATATTGAGATCATGCCCCACAATCATCCATTGCAGATAGAATGGAATCTGGATTGTTTGGAAATCTCAGAAGACTATGGAATTCCACTGGTGGCTACGCATGATTGTTTTATTGGAGATACAGTGATTTACACCAAAGATGGGACTAAATTAATTAGAGATATCAGAAATGGAGATATCGTAATTACCCATAATGGAAATTTTCAAAAGATCAAAAGAGTTGGAAAGCGAGAGGTCAAAAAAAGCGAGAAAATATTTTCAATTAAAACCACTCTTGGAAGTTTGTCAGGAGGAGTGTCTGAAAATCATCCATATTTTACATGTAAATACAACACGATTTACAAGACAATGTATGATTTTAAATGGAAACGAGTTAAGGATCTTGACAATACAGATTATTTAATTTCACCTAAAATTAAAAGGGATATTGTATTTTCAAAACATGATCTAACAAAAATCGATCTTGTTTCTATTTGTGGAATACCTTGCGGTATGGGTAAAAATGGAATAGTTACAGACCAATTTGGTAATGAATATTTTAATACAACTAGATCAATAGAGAAAGGAATTAATATTCCTAGATATCTACCAGTAAACAAAAGTTTACTTGAAATTATTGGGATGTATATAGCGAATGGAAATGTTGACGGATACAATATTGGATTTTCAACTCATATTGATAAAAAATGGCAAATAGATATTATAATAGATTATTTTACGTCTTTTGGCTTTTCCCCTTATATCGTAAAAAAAGAAAATTGTATAGCAGCTATAATTACAAGTTCTGTATTTTCAAAATTCTTTTGCAAGGTATGTGGGAACGGGGCAAGAAACAAACACTTGCCATATATCAATGGAGTAGGCCCATTTAATTTGTTCTCGGAAAAACAAATGTCTAGGATATTATTTGGGTATATCACTTCCGATGGACGTATTATACCAAAAAAATCAGCGATTACTGCTGCTTGTACGACATCGAAAATATTATGCTACGAAATCATGGCCATTCTTAATGCGATTGGAATTATTTCGCTTCCAATGATTACAACCCATCAGGATACCACGCATAAAAATCCAAATGCAAATCCATCACAATGGAAAAATCTATATAGTCTTAATGTAACTGGTTATCAATATGTGATATTATGTCGTTTTTTAGAGATCGAAAATACATTATCAACAATTAAATGCTTTAGCAAAAGATATATAGAAAATTCTCTATTTTTCGGGGTCAAATTAAGCAAGATTCAAATAGTTGATTTAAAAGAACCATTATATAATATGGAAGTGGAAAATGACAATTCTTATATCGCAAATGGATTAGCTGTTCATAATTGCCACTACGTCCTTCCAGAAGACGAAGAATCACAAGAGGTTCTTCTGGCTATTCAGAGAGGAGCAAAATGGAATGATCCAAACCGATGGAAGTTTGATTTTCACAATCTCCATTTAGCAACCGCAGATGAAATGATCAGCGGATTTTCCAAGCAAAAACTTCCAAGATCGATCTATATTCCCGCTATGAAGAGGACTGTTGAGATTGCAAGAAAATGCAGTGGATTTCAAATCTCAAAACAGGAAGTTCATCTTCCACTTCCTCCTAGCGTCACAGGAGACGAATTCGCATTTCTTGAGAATCTTTGCGTTAAAGGATACTACGATAAAATAGGGAGTCTGTTTGAACTTGAATACGAACAAAGAATGGATTACGAATTATCTGTCATTAAATCTAAAGGATTTGTCAGGTATTTTCTCATTGTCTGGGACTTCATAAATTGGGTAAAAAAACATAGTTCTGTTTATTCACCAGGACGAGGGAGTGCTGCTGGTTCTCTTGTCACATATTTGGTTGGAATTACTGGCGTTGACCCCATTAAATACGGATTATTGTTTTCTCGTTTTATCAATGAAGAACGTATTGACTTGCCAGATATCGATATGGATATACCAGACACCTTAAGAGGAGAAGCGATTCAGTATCTTAGAGACACATATGGAAATGAAAATGTCGCTGGTATTTCCACATTCTTGAAAATGAAAGCAAGATTAGTAATTAGAGACGTAGCACGAGTATTTGATATTGATTTAAAAGAAGTAGACACATTCGCCAAATCTGTTGACAAATCAGTACAAGACGCAATTGATCTAGAAGTTGAACAATATCAGAAAAAATGCGAGGAAATAGATAATAATAAAAGAGATAAGGAAAGAGAGAAGAAAAAAGAAGATATAAAACAGCAGATGTTCCATTATAAGCACCCAGATGTCATCAAACATGCTTTGAAACTTGAAGGACAATGCAGAGGTTATTCGAGGCACGCTGCCGGAGCCGTTATATCTAATGAATCACTATCAGATGGGAGACAAGCATATTTAGCAGAAAGAGGAAACAATATTGTTGTTGGTTGGGACATGTCAGATTGCGAACATGCAGGTCTGCTCAAATTGGATGTTTTAGGTCTGAAAACATTAACTGTACTAAACTATGCTCACGATCTAATCAAAGAAAATTATAATCTTGATTTGGACTATAGCAAGATCCCATTGGACGATCCAAAAGTTTATGAAGCACTCAATAATGGAAATTTCACTGGTATATTTCAAATGGGGTGGGCAATTCAAGATGTAATACGAAAATCAAAAGTAAACAACATCCTTGAATGGTCAGACGCAGTTGCATTAGGAAGACCTGGACCCGCAAACAGTGGGATGCTAGATGAATATATCAGGAGAAAGAATGGAGGTAATTGGGAGAAAAAACATCCTATATATGAAGAAGTTACAAAAGATACTTTTTCATGTATAACATACCAAGAACAAGTAATGAATATCTTTCATAAAGTAGCAGGACTGCCATATCCTATTGCAGATAAAATCAGAAAGATTATTGGTAAAAAAAGAGACGCTAAAGAGTTTGAACCATATAAGGATATGTTTGCAAAAGGATGTTATAAGCAAAGAACCATGTCTGAAAAAGAAGTAAATGAATTTTGGGAAGGTTTATTAGAACATGCTTCCTATAGCTTCAATCTATCTCACGCCCTTAGCTACTCTGTTCTTGGCTATTGGACATTGTATACAAAAGTATATTATCCAACAGAATATGTGGCTGCATTTCTAACGTATGGAACTGAGAAACATATACCAGAGATGATTAAAGATGCAAGATCGATGGGATTGCAATTAATACCTCCCAAGATTGGGATCTCGGATGCATTAAGATGGAAAGCAGACGGAAACAAATTGTATCTCCCGTTCAATGCCATTCACGGTGTTGGCGAGAAAATGGCAGTAGAAATCGCTGCTGGAGGTCGAATCCGAAAAAAGGGCAAGAAACTCATCACAGAGGAGAGGAGTTTTACTCCGAGTGTCCAAACCACCTTGGAGAACATAAGGGCTTTCGACCCACATGCCAAATTACCCAAGGAAGCATTAAGATACTTTGATTTCGAACTCTTAGCAGATCCAAGGGAAGCATACCCAAAACTCTTGAAAATTCTTGGAAGATATTCGCAAAATGATGATATAATAGAAAGTGCTTTAAGAGGTGAGTTTGAACTGAGTCTTTGTGTGCAGCAGTCAAAATTCAAATTGAACGGAGAACTCCTTGATTGTAGGAAATGTGGTTTGAGAGCGGAATGCGCCAGACCTGTCTCGCCCAGCCCTTCTGATCACAACATGATGATCATTGCGGAGGCACCTGGGGCTTACGAGGACAGGCAAGGAGTTGGTTTGATCGGTCCTGCAGGAAAAGTCATTTGGTCTGAATTGGGGAAATACGATTTGGATAGAACTCTGTTTCATGTCACCAACACATGCAAGTGCTTTCCAAAGAAAACCAAAACTCCAAATAAGGAACATGTCGAGGCTTGTAGTGGATGGCTTAAGGAAGAAATTGAACAGGTCAAACCGTTCATCATTCTGGCTTCAGGAAAAACGGCAATGTACTTCTTTACAGGAGAAGACAAAGGGATAACGAAGAAGAATGCGACAATCGAATGGAATGAAAATTATGGATGTTATATTTGTTATTGCTTGCACCCTGCTTCTATTTTGCACTCAAACAAAAACAAGAGTGAATTTGAAAGGGGAATTAAATTCTTCAGTGACAAAGTTCAGGCTATAGGTGGGATATGATGGACATAAAAGAATATAATGATCTTGTGAATGAAACAGCAATGATTAATAATACTAATGTAAAGAAACAGGCTGAAATTTTATTTAAACAATCTGAATTACTTGTTATGAATGAATCAGTATTTAAAAAACTTGATAAGTGGTTAGAATTAGAAATCAGCCGACTAGAAGCTGAAAAGAAAGAAGTTCCTAATGAGTGATTTTCATGACGAACTTGAAATCAACAAATATGAGCTTGCTGATTTATTGGAAGATCATCCAAATAGATTTCTAAAATATGCAGAAGCTCATGCAGATGCTATCGAAGAAAGGGATAAACTCAAATCAAAATATGATCTTGAGAAGTCACAGGCGAAAGACGATCTTGAATTGGTAAGAGCTAAACTTGAGTTAAAAATCCTTACCAACTATAAAGATCATGGATTATCAAAGTCACCCAGTGACAAATTAAGAGAAGTATGGGTGATCAGTCGTGATGAGTATCAAAAAGCCTTAGATAATTATCGTTTTATTTGTGATGATTTCAACAAGGTAATGGCAGAGGCAGAACACAAGATCAATGTCTTTAAAGGAGCGAAAGAAGCATTTGAACATAGGAAGTCAGCTATGGACAATCTCACAAAATTAATGGTGAGTGGTTTCTATAGCGCAAAGCTTCCTACAGAACTGAAGGAGGAAATTGAAAACAAAAGAGAAAGAGAACTAGAGGAGAGATCAAGAGAAAAGACAAATGAGACAATAAAAAGACGAGCGAGAAGAAAACAAGGAGAATAAATGGCACATCATTTGATTGAAATCAATGAAGAGTGCAAAGAATGCAAGGGAACTGGATTGTATGTTGGATTGGCTGAAAGAGATGGTTCCGCAGTAGTGTGTTATAAATGTAAAGGAACTGGATGTTATACCCATATTATCGAATATGACGATTTTAAAGAAAGAAAACAACGAATGGGGATAGAAAGAGTCTATCAAGCCAATCCAGGAGTATGTATTGGAAAAGGGGAAACACCAGAACTTGGAGTTTTTGATCTAGACATATTCGGTGGAATTCCATATGACCAGTGGAGCAAACTTGAGAATCCAAAAAACTTTCCATCTGGAATTGAAATGAGATTGTTTGTATGTCCTGCATGGTGGTATCAAACAGTCAATTACGATCTCAAACCAGAGTGGGAAGAATGCCATTCTTCCTGGGGTCATGGCTTCTCTCGTTGTGATTACTTCAGAGACAAAGACAAGTGTTGGGCAAGATTTGACAAGGAGAACAAGAATGAAATTTGATGAAGATGATACGAACCAGATTGGTGAATTTATTAAACTGGCACAAGGACTGCAGCCACTCGCAGATAATATTGCAGAAACAATTAATTCATATGGTCCCGCGATATATTCTGTTATGGAGAAATTGTATCTTGGAACCGCCACCCTCCGAATTAAAACATATGAAAAATATCGAGAAAAATTTGGTCATGACGAGGCACTTGAATTAACAATGCTTGATGCACAGTTTTTTATTGCTATCGCGTCAAAAATACAATCGAAAGGAAACTAAAACATGAGTGAACTGAGAAAAAGAGCAAGAGCGTACATGAATGAGAACAAAGGCCGGGACAGTGATCTGAAAACCTCTTCAACGATTTATGAAACCTATTTCAATACCCCAAATGAAATCAATCTTTGGTTCGCCAAGGGTGATGAGAAGGGAAAAGAATTTTACATTGACCTTGTCATGTTTCCTTATACCAAAAATTTTCCCAACGAACCTTGGGTAAAGCCGTATAGGGAAGGGGACTTCTGTTACACTGCAATTCAATATATCCATAAGAATGTTGGTCCTGAAGGTGCATGGGTGCTTTGCCCCAAAGCAAATTATCTTGAGCGTTGCCCAATCTGTGAAGACCTTGCGAAGAGGCAAAAAGCAGAAGAAGATGACGACAAGAGGAAGAAAATTTGGGAAGAGCTTCGAACATATCGTCGCCAGCTCTACTACATTGTCGTCAGAGACGGGGGAGAAGAGGAAGACAAAGGGGTACAGCTTTGGGAAGTTCCAACTGCTTACATGCATGAAAAACTTGACGCAATCAGGAAACAGGGTCGATCTGGAGAGGTGATTGAGTATTACGACCTAGACTTTGGCAAAACTATTAAATTCATCGTGAAAAAGAAGGGTGAGCAATTTGCAGAATTCCTTGGGCACCAATTTGAAGAACGTATTGATCCTTCCACCAAGGAAAAATATGTAATCGAGGACGAATTCTTCGAACTGGCTTGTAAGTATCCAATCGGTGATCTTCTGAAGCGTATGACCTATGACGAAGTTGCTAAGATTTATTATGCAAAATCTGGAAATCCCGAAGAGGAGGAAACTCCCGCTCCTTCTCGTAGAGGACGTAGAGCTGCAGCCCCTGCTGAGCCTGAAGACGAAGAACCGGAAGAGACTCAACCTCCTGCTACTCGTGGACGTGGAAGGCCAAGAAAGAATGTTGAAGAACCTGAAGACGATACTACTCCCGCCAGAAGGAGAGGTCGAAGTCAGGATGATGAAGAGCCTGAAGAAACCCCTCCAACTAGAAGAAGGAGAGGAACGACAACCTCTGATGAGCTTGACGAGCCTGGTCCAGCAAAGCGAGGACGCACTCAGGAGAGTCCAAAAGATGATGAGTGTCCTGAAGGTAAAGAATTCGGTGTTGACTGTCTGAGCGATAATCTCTGCGATAATTGTAGCGACGAGCTTTTCCATCGTTGCCAAGACAGGCAAGATGAGTTGAAAAAAGCGGAGGAAGAAAAACCAACTCGTAGGAGAAGAAGGGCGTAATTAACATTCAGAATAGTCCTGTAGCTCAATGGTAGAGCAGATCACTTATAATGGTCAGGCTGTTGGTTCGATCCCAACCAGGACTATTCTAAACCATAGGAGATCACATGAATATCAGAGTTTCGCTTCAGAAAAATGGCAAAGTAGAACACTGTGATTTTGAAAACGTGATAGGTGTTGATTTCCAAACAAACCGAGGAAGTATAAGCGTAGGGAATGCGATAGAAAAGGATGCTGTGCGTATAGATGGCAGGGGCGTAATGGCAATAAAGCCTATTGCTCCTTACGCTATTCTTGTCAAGAATACAGAGGAAGATGAGTAATGGGAAGAAAAAAGAAGGAACCTGTAAACGTAGAAGATGTAGAACAGGGTCTAAAAAATCCAAAACAAAAAGAGGTAAAAATACCTAAATTCGTATCTAGTGGATGTACTATACTTGATCTAGCATTAAGTGATAAATTGGATGGTGGGTATTTGCTTGGATCATTTGTAAATGTGATAGGAGATAGTAGTTCAGGGAAATCAATGTTGGCCTTGACAATGTGCGCTGAAGCTGTAAGAAACAAGAGTTTAAATGATTACTCATTTATTTACGACTTACCAGAAGCAACAATGAATTTCGATCTTGAAAGCATGTTTGGAAGTAAATTTGAAAAAATGATATTTCTTCCTGAAGATCGTACTAGAGCAAGAACGATACAAGAATGGCATCATGATCTATATCGTTATTCATCTGGACCTATTATTCAGGTAACAGATAGTTTTGACGCTTTGACAGCTATTGGAGACGTAGATGCAGTTGAGGCTGGTAACGCTGTTGCTAAAACAGGATGGAAGACAGAGAAAGCGGTAGTGTCAAGCGCTGCTTTCCCACAAATTATTGGTAGGATAGAAGAACATAATTCTCTTCTATTTATTATTTCACAGGTAAGATCCAATATTGGAGTTTCATTTGGTCCAAGCAAGAAACAAGCTGGTGGGTATGCGCTAGAATTCTATCGAACTCACGCATTATGGCTTTCTGAAGGAAAAAAGATTACAGTTAGTGTAAGAGAAAAGGATAGGGAGATAGGGCATTGGACACATTGCAAAATCACAAAAAACAAAGTGACAGGAAAAATTCGACAAATATCGTTCCCTGTTTACTATGATTATGGTATTGACGATATCGGAGCATCTGTCGAATGGATGATTAACGAAGGGTTTTGGGGGGTAGAAAAAAGGACTGGTAAACTAACACTAGCAGAAGAAGATTATGTGTCATTGAACATAGACCCTGAAAAGAAGTTAGTAAGATCGTCGATAATTAAACATATTGAAAACAAACAATACGAAGGAAAATTAAAACAGATCGTGGGAGAGTGCTGGTCAGAAGTTGAGAATGAAATAAAATCTAAGATAGATAGAAAACCTAAATATTGGAACGATACAGAATGATCCTCGTCATTGACGTATCAAATGTCTGTTACATGTCAATGTATTCGCTGAGGGGGTTATCCACCAAGGATATTGAAACAGGTGTCATTTTTGGATTTTTAAACCTCCTTCTAACTTGGTCTGAGAAATTCCAAACCAATGAGATTGTTTTTGCCGTGGATTCTCGTAAATCAAAAAGAAAGAGGCTCTATCCAGAATACAAAGAAAACCGAAGTGAACAACCTCCAGATATTCTTGATCTCATCAAAGCCATGCATATTCAGAGAGAAATTATCCTTTCTGAAGTCCTTCCTGCTATGGGATTCTCAAATATTTTCATGCAGGCGGGATATGAAGCTGATGATGTGATTGCATCGATCACACAAAATTTCGATGAGGATTTCACAGTTATTTCTAGTGACAATGACCTTCATCAACTTCTGGACTATTGCACGATTTATAGTCCACAAACCAAGGCTACCTTGACAAGAGACTGGTACTTACGTACCCATGGTTTAGAACCGAAATCATGGATAGATATCAAAGCAATTAGTGGTTGTACAAGTGACAATATAAAAGGTGTCCCTGGTTTTGGTGAATTGACAGCAAGAAAATATTTACTTGGTTTTCTCAAAGAGAATAGCAAGGCATATTCAAATCTTATGTCCGATGATGGACAAGAGACGTATAAGAGAAACTTGGAACTCGTAAGTCTTCCAATGGATGGGTTTAAACCCATTGAGGATCTACCTTATGACAATCTGAATATCGATGGTTTTATGGAGGTTTGTCATAAGTATGACTTTAGATCCTTTATTAATACAACCAAATTCGACAAATGGAAAAGATTCTTTAACCATAAATAGGAATATAAAATGGCTAGACAAATAAGAATAGAGAAGATACTTAATGGATACATTATTAGTACTGGCGAATATAAAAAATCATCATATAAGACCCTGAGTGAGACATTGGAAGTTGTTAAAAAACTCTTTGAAGACGAGGAAGCTCATGAAAAAGAACGAAGGAAGCAATACAATGGAAGAAAGATCGCAAAGAATACTGTTGATATCTGATGCAATTGCATTTACAATGTATCTCTATACATTGATAGACATTGACGAAGATGTATCGGTATTAGATGACGATACTCTTAAAGACTTTTATAAAAAATGGGTTGATATATTACGACCATCAGCAAATCAACCTCATTCTGGAGATTGCACAAATCAACCGTGGACATGTCTGAGATGTGTTTTTGAGCAATGGGAAAAGGATTCTCTAAGAATCGCATACACAATTGAGGAACATAAAGAACATATGAACAAAGATACATTTCTAGAATTCCCTACTGTTTTAAGAAAACAATCAGAACCTATTATAGATCCGAAAGGATTTCTAGGAGATGACTAAAAACCCATCTGCAAAGGGGTTTGGATTCGAGAGAAAAGTAGCCAAGCAATTATCATTGTGGTGGTCGGATGGCAATAATAAGGATGTCTTCTGGAGAGTATCCGGGTCTGGAGGAAGGGCGACAAGAAGTACGACAATCTTGGGTGGAGTTTCGTATGGAGACATAGGACTTTTAGACCCCTCTGGAGAAGCTCTACTGAGAATTTGTACATTTGAATTAAAAAAGGGATATACCAAAGACCTAGATATGATGTCTCTAATTGATGCCAAATCAGACAATCTCTTCTGGAAATTTTGGATGAAAGTGTCGAATGACGCTGCTAGGGCTTCGTTGGCAGGATGGGGGAAAGAGCCGATTCTGATAACAAACAGGAACCATAAGATGCCACTCGCTACAATCAGATATAGCTTTTATTTAAAATTGTTTGACTATATTGGCAAGTTTAATGAAGATTGGCCGATGATAGCAATTAGAAAGGGGGAGGAAGTTACTAGGACAATGACTTTGGATCATTTTCTTGAATGGCTACATCCTAAAATCATACAAACTTTGTGGAATAGGGAAAATAAAAATGCAAATAGGAACTAAATACAATTTAGGGATTTGGAGTTGATATGAGAATAGGTGACGTGGCAGTTTTTAGATTGGGAACGTCCACTAAGAGTGGAATTATTCAAAGCATCAATGATAAAACTATTAAGGTTAAAGTCAAAGATGGAAACATAATTAAACGACATTTAGATAAACATGTCATAAAGGTGTTTGATGATATCGAAAATAAAAATACGGAACTTGCAAATACACCGATCTCTTAATCTTGATTTAGATCCTGGTGTAAATGTAATTCATGCTCCAACGGACAGTGGAAAGACTTCAATCCTCCGTGGCTTCACTTGGGTCAAAGATAATCGTGGATCATGGGCGGCTTTAAGACATGATCCACGAAAATCAGGAGATGGAAATCGCCCAATAGCTAAATCAGAAGTCACGCAGTATTCTCTTTGCTTTGAAGAGGATGAAGTATCACGAGCAAGAGACGAATTAAGTAATGGACAGAATGGATATCTGGTCCAAGTCAATGGAAAGTCAGAATTCCTTTCTGCCCTAAATCGAGATGTTCCAGAGAAGGTTTCGAAACTCATCAACATTTCTCAATATAGTGTTCAAAATCAACACGATCCTTTATTTCTTTTGACTGATTCTCCTGGAGAGGTAGCAAGAAAGATCAATGAACTGACAAACCTTGATTCAATAGACATTGTTAGAAAAAGATGCGATGGAATAATATCTGAAGCTAAAAGTAAATTGGAAGAGACAAGTAAGGAACTCGAATCTGTACGAGAAGAAATATGTCAATTACAATTTATAGACAATACAGACAATGAACTTAAAGAACTTGAGAAGTGGGAAGTTGAATATTCAACTTTACTTGATGACATTGCTTTTCTGGAAGATTATATTAGTTATATAGAAGATATTGAGGGACTGATCAAATCTTCCAAAGACGATCTAAAGATAGAGAAGCAATTAAAAGATCTTTCAAAAAGCATACAAGAATACCTTGATTACAAGGAGGATTATGACAATCTACATAAAGAGGCGGAAATTGCAGGACTAAGAGAATGCAATGTCTATGCAATACAAGATTCGATACTCGAATGGGAAAAGCTTAAACCTGTATATGAAATGATAAAAGAATATGATCTAACTCTATCTAGGTTAGATTCTCTTGATTTAATTATAGAAGACATATTATATATTATAGAAGCATTAGACAACCATACCAAAGAAAGGGATGCCAATATAAAAGAATACATAAAATTATTTGAGCAAAATCCGATATGTCCAATGTGCGGGAATAAAGCTGATCTATCTACTAAATCTATTTTGTTTATATAGGAGAAGACTTTGCGTATCATAGCATGTGGTGATTTACATTTAGTCGAATCAAATCCAAAACGAAGAACAGATAATTATTTCGAAACATTGATGGATAAAATGAAATTTACTTCAGATTATGCATACCAACATGGTATCACTACAATTATCTATCCAGGAGATATTTTTGATACTCATAAAGCAAGTAATAGGCTTATAGCTTCTACTATTGATTTCTTTTCTTCGAATTATTATTTCTCAGGAGAATACATTTTCGCCGTCATAGGAAATCATGATCAAGTTTACAGATCGGAGGATAATTCTCCAATGCAAATCTTGTCTGCATCTGGCATTATCGATCTATTGGATAAAGAACCTATTATGGCAACCAACAGTAATAGAGTAGAATTCTATGGCTGCAATTTTGGATCTGAGATTCCTGCTCCTTCTAAATCAAGACTAACAAAATGCCTTGTGATTCATAAAATGATCTCAGACAAGGATTATTGGAATGGGCATATCAAGTATTCTGGAGCTATAGATTTCTTGAAGGAGCATCCAGAATACGACATCGTTATCAGTGGCGACAATCACCACTCATTTACCGCAGAGTACGAAGGAAGAATTTTATTGAATGCCGGATCGTTGGGAAGGTCTAAGATAGATCAGATCAATCACAAGCCATGTTTCTTCGATATCGAAACTGACGACCTTTCTTACGAACAGGTTTTCATCCCGATTCTTCCAGCCAAACAAGTATTTGATCTTGGAGCTGTGGAGAAGGAGAAAGAAGAGAACAAGGCTCTTGAAGAGTTCGTTTCGAGTTTGCCATCTGTTTCGAACCATCAACCAATGAACTATGTCTCCAATATCATCGATTTTGTAAGTAGAGACTCGAACATCGAAAAGGATGTTAGTTCAATAATTTACGAATGTCTAGAAGGATTGGAAACGACATAATGCAAAAAAAAATTGAAATCGATAAAATAAAAGACGAACTTGATAAAAAGTATGCTATGATTGAAACGTCTAAACAACAACTGTCCTATCAACAAGGGCAGTTGGATTCAAAGATGAGGGAGTTGAAAGAGAAGTTTGGAATCGACAACTTGGAGGAGGCAAGGAAGGAACTGAACGATCTGGAAGCTCACTTGTCAAAATTGGAGAAGAAGATAAATACTCAGTATGAAAAAATCAGAAAGGAACTTTATGAGTGAAGATTGCGTAAAAGCAGAAGGGGTAGACATGAGCGTAGAGAAGATGGTGTTTGATTTGGCTATGGCAGCAGTACAGAATCACAATCCTTCGTCCTTCTCGATCCCCACGCTGATCGATGACTTTGTTGTCAGCTACAAACGAGTTGTTGAGCCTGCTATGGAGGAAGAGGTAAAAGAGGAATGGACTAAGGATAATTGCATTCAGGATGACTTCGTGGTTTGTCTGGAATGTGGGGCCAAGATGTCTCAGTTGACCGGAAAGCATCTGAAGTTTCACAAGCTCACCATGGAGAAGTACAAGGCGAAGTGGGGATTTAAGAAGACTCAGAAGTTTTCCTGCCTGTCTCTTAAGAAAAAGAGGAGTAAGGCAGCTAAGAAGCGTGGTGTCCCTGCTGGTCTTTTGGCTTACTCTGCTGCAAAGAAAGCTGCAAATAAAGATGCTCCTGTCGCTATTGAAAAGAAGGAAACTAAGAAGAAATCTCCTGTAGAGGAAAAGAAGTCCACTCCTCCAACTCGTCGTCGTCAGCCTGCTCCTCCTGTCGAAGAAGCACAAGAGACAAATGCTGCATAGCAAGGAATTGAGGAGGAAAGTCGATGAACTGCTGACTCGCAGGGATATTCTTTGTGAGTCAGCAGATAAACTCGTATCAAAGAGGAAGAAATACGAGTCTCGACATTCTGCGGCAATTAAGGCTAGAGAGATTTTATTCCATGTTGCTCAAGACACTCAAAAGTCAATCGAGCAAAACATAGGTAGAATTGTATCTCTGGCCTTAAACGCTATCTTCGATGAACCATATGATTTTAAAATTGAGTTTGTCAAGAGAAGAAATAAGATGGAATGTGATCTTTTCTTAGAAAGCAATGGAGAGAAGATGGTTCCATCAGATAGTGTTGGAGGAGGGGTTTTAGACGTTATCAGTTTCTCTTTAAGATTGGCTTTTGTTATGCTAAGTCAATCCAGGAGAATTTTAATTTTAGACGAACCGATGAAGAATCTTTCTAGGAACTACCAACCTAAAGCAGCCGAAATGATTAAGATGTTATCAGAAAAACCTAGAATTCAAGTAATAATGACGACGCACATTCCAGAATTCATTTCATCTGCCGATAAATTATTTGAACTAAAATGAAAGGAAAAAAATGGCTACTTTGACTAGTAATATAACCACTATGAAGGATATCGCAAGGATTGTGGCAAGCAAGACTGGGTATAAGCTCAAGGAAACAACTGAAATTATTGATGCGGCAATGGACGCTATTGTTGATGAATTGTTATATACAGAAAATGATGTGAGAATGACTGGTCTAGGTACTTTCGTTGTCAATGTTAGAGAGGCTCATGTTGGTCGAAACCCAAGAACTGGTGAACCTGTCGATGTCCCAGATAAGAATGTGATTAAATTTAAAATCTCTCAGGTGTTAAAGAAAGAGATTAACAAGTAGATTTATATTAAGACAGAATTTGATACAGATAAATGGCTATTGATGAAATCCTATCAATGGCCATTCCTACCGAGGATGTCTTGAGTTTGAGTGGAAGGTAGACCATGATACGCATTCTGTTGCTGATAGGCAGGAGTCTTATTCAATCACTCATAACATGATCGAGCCACTAGGCGACCCATCGCCCCCAATTGTAGTGATTGTATTCAACCATGACGATATTGGTCTCCATGACAAACTTAAAACCCTCGCCAAGCGTTCGCGGCGGACCCTTGAGCAGCAAATCTTGCACTTCATTGACATAGGAATGGGGAGATAGGACATGACAATTAGAGTCTTCTACCACAACCAGGATCTTGACGGCTA
>ENA-UPXM01002265-UPXM01002265.1-activated-sludge-metagenome-genome-assembly--contig:-NODE-2265-length-22906-cov-6.035228_pt1 | contig 22906 bp, 19 predicted proteins | sample MGYA00238178_ERZ772708 | MGnify/ENA primary metagenome ERZ772708 (study PRJEB29002, sample SAMN05720212) | activated sludge metagenome | isolation source: anaerobic digester from wastewater... | reverse complement strand
ACGAGATGTAACCGAGTGACTGGAGTTCAGACGTGTGCTCTTCCGATCTACAAACGAAATTCCATCGGCATTAAAGAATTTGCCAGCTTTTGTGTTTATTGCTAATTCACCTTTGTTGCCCAACGAAAGGTTTTGAGTAACACGAACTGCAATTTTATCGTAGTTATAGTTACTTTCATTGCCCGAAAATCCTTTTTCGTAGCCTACTAAAAGTGTTGGGTATTTGTCGTTGCCCAAATTGTATTTGCCATCTGGTCTAGTAATGTATTGCTGACCAAATTTGATGCGTGCACCAATGTTCAACTTAGCTAGATTATGCTTTTCAATAGCCGATGTTGTATTGTCAAACGGCAAAAAAGGATTGTTTGAGGTATATAAATCGTCCGATTTAATAAGTGTATAATCGGTGGTATTATACAATGGTTTTCGTTCGGCATATTCTAAACCCAAACTCATGTTTAAACCGTTGATGATTTCTCTAGAGAAACTTGCGGCAATATAGTTGCGTTCATAAAGTTTCATAAAATTGCTTTTGAAAAACAGTGTACTCACGGTGTTAACTATTTTAGAAATAGGTTCGTCACGGTTAAATTGAGTAGCCGCATTACCACCATAAACCGATAAATAAGATTTGGTTTTATTGTTTAATCCTGCCGAAAAATATGCAGTTGGCCTATAGGCTTCATCAGAAAAACCATAGGCAACATTGGAGCCAAATTGGTAATAAGTTCTGTTTTCTTCGTTTCTTTTAAAGAAGGATAATCCAGCACTGGTATTCCAACCTTGCACCGTGTTGAAGGAAGTATTCATTAGCGGACCATCATAAGTGATACGCCATTTTTTAAATGAATTATTATAGGTGTAACCATTCAAAACATCCATTGGACGAAATTTATTTTTTTTGGTATCAATAGAATCAAGATATACTTCCGATTTCTTTTTTTCTTGCAAAGCGTCTTTCTTTACATAATCTGCAGATTCTTCTAGCGTTAATGGCACTGGTCTGATGGTGTTCCAAAAAGCGTCTTCTTTCTTATTGGCGTTTTCTTCAAATCGAACTACTTCGGCAGTAAAGGTTCGCTTTTCAAATTTTTCTGGAAACTCAAAATTTGAAAACACATAGGTAAATCTCCCCGAAATGTTTACACCAAGCATTCCCGCGTCAAAGTCTATGGTTTGGGTGTTTTTTGCCCAAATTTTAGTTTTTGTATTGTAGCTATAATTTTGTTTTAAGCTCAATGTGTTCAACGCAGGATTCTGAATTTGTTTTCCAGTAAAGGCTACATCGGTTGCATAAATGGCATAAGTATCGTCCACAATATAAATGTAACCCGACATCACAGGTTCCGATGCTCTGCGTGGTAATACTTTGATTTTGTTAATTTGTTGGTTGTTTTCGGTAAAGAACGAACCTTCAAATTTGTATTTGTAATAATTAAAAGCATTGTCAGCAATTGGCGAAATAACATTGGTGTCAAACTCTAAATAGTTGTCATAAAAATCAAAATTGGCATCAGCAGCATTGTTAAAACTAAAGCCATTATCGTTTCCACTCACTTTTGAAGCGATAATTACTTCTTTCAATTTATCAGGTTTTTGAAAAGTAACTTTAGATACCGTTTCAGATAAATACAAAATACCACTTCTTGTAGAGTCAATTATTTCATCAAAAAAATCGAGCTTTTGTCCCAATATAGTTTTGGGTAAATTTTTTACTCTAAAAATACCTCTCGAATAAAAATCGGCAGTATATCTTGCGGCTTTTTCGCTGTTGTATTTTTTGTTTTTAATGGCATTTCTAATGATTTCATCCGCAGGATTTATTCCTTTATCTACCACCACTTCATTTAATGAGATGTTTTCTTCTTGGAGAACAATCTCAATTTCGATAGGAGTAGATGTAACTTCCACGACTCTTTTGCCAGTTTTGTATCCCAAATATTGAAAAAGGATTACATGACTTCCTTGTGTTTTGATGCTTAATTCAAATCTTCCCAAATCATTGGTTGTTGTAGAATTGTATGTGTTCTCTTCAAATATGTTTACAAACGGCAGTGGCTTTCCTTCAGCATCTTTTACAACGCCCCGAATTTGAGAGAACGAAAATTGGGCAAATACAATAAGTGCAAATAGTAAAGTTTTTTTCATGGATTAGGTTTTTCAGTATAGACGTTTTGTTTGATAAAATGGTTGTACAGAGGATTTGTTTTTTTAAATGAATTATAAAAACGATTGTAAAGCTAATTCATAACTTTTCATTCCAAAGCCAATTATTATTCCTTTAACATTTGAAGATAAAAAGGAATGATGTCTAAACGTTTCTCTAGCAAAAGTATTTGAGATATGCACTTCTATAACAGGAGTTGTTATTGCTTTTACAGCATCAGCAATACCAACAGAAGTATGCGTATAGGCGGCAGCATTTAATATAATACCATCAAAATCAAAACCCACTTCTTGAATTTTATCAATCAATTCGCCTTCAATATTACTTTGATAATAGACTAACTCAATTGTATTATACTTCTTTTTAAGTGCTTGATAATACTCGTCAAAAGTTTGACTGCCGTATAATTCAGGTTCGCGTTTTCCAAGTAGGTTTAAGTTAGGACCGTTGATAATGATGAGTTTCATAGAGTGTATTTGAAGTAAAAATAATTAAAAGTACGTAAGGAACAACATTTTAATCTAAATTAGAATCAAAATAATTTCAAGAATAAAACTTTTTAATTGTTAATAACCTTGTTGATAACTAAAAAGCCTGCTATATTTCCTATTAAACGAAACTTTTAACTTTGTTCCAAATTAATTTTAAAAATAAACAAACATGAAAAAAATTATTTTAACTATGGCAGCGGTATTTGCAATTTCATTTGCAAACGCTCAAATTAAAACAGAAGCGGGTACATTTACTAAGCCTACTACTGGAACTTATGTGATTGAAGCATCTATGACTCCAAATGTTGTTGGTGGTGGTATCTTTTCGTTACCAACTCTAAACAGTAATTTAGGTTTAGTTGGTATTAAAGTTAGAAAGTTTTCATCTGATACTAAAGCTTTAAGAATGGGTGCAAATTTAACTGTAGTAAACTCGGGCGAGGATGACGTTGATACAGAATTTTCAGTTGGTGCATCTATAGGTATTGAACATCACATGGCAGGAGCAGAGCGTCTTTCAACTTACTGGGGTTATGAAGGTAATGTTGGCTATGTAAGTTCTAACGGAACTCCAGAAGATGATGGTTTTGGAGGAATTACTCCAGGAGTTAAAGTAGCTAAAATTGGTCTTGGAGCAAGTGTTTTTACAGGTTTTGATTACTACATTATGCCAAAAATTTATTTAGGAGCTGAGGTTTCTTATGGACTTGCAGTAACAAATACTACACCTGATGGTGGAGATGGTGTAACTAGAATTGAATTATCACCTTCAATTACGCCTTCTTTTAGATTAGGATGGCAGTTTTAATTAGATTATAAAATAAACCTCTCGTGTATATGAGAGGTTTTTTTTAATCTAATATTATTTCATATTATAAAAAAAAATATATATTTGCTTATTAATTTATAAATCAAACAAACATGAAAAAAATTATTTTAACAGTCGCTGCAGTATTCGCATTTGGCGTTGTTAGCGCACAAGACATGAAATTTGGAGTAAGAGCAGGAGTTGATATGGTTTCTGCAAAATCAGATGGTGTAACTATCGACCTTGGAGATGGTCCTGAAACTTTTGGTGGAGGAACTGTTTCAACAACTGGTTTTTACGTTGGTGGTTTTGTTGATTTTTCAATTGCTGATAAACTTACTTTAGAACCAGGAATTGCATATCATGCAGCTTCTAAAGACGGTGCTAAATTAAACTTTTTAAGTGTACCAGTTACATTCAAGTATGAGGTTGCTGAAAAATTTAATGTATTAGCTGGTCCGTCTTTGTTTTATAATATGGACTCTGACGCGGATGATAAAACTGTTTTTAATCTAGATTTAGGTGCTTCTTATGATATCACCGAAAATTTCTTTGTTGACCCAAGATATTCTTTAGGTTTAACAGGTGATACTAAAGTTAGTCATTTTTTAATTGGAGTTGGTTACAAATTCTAATTGTTAACGTTATTTATAAAGAGCCTCTCAGCAATGAGAGGTTTTTTTATTGGGTATCATTTCGTTTCTTTGTTGTATGAGTTGGAATAGTTACATCAAAAGCTTTCAGTCCTATTTAAAAATCGAACGCGGCTTATCAAAAAATACCATAGCTAATTACACATTAGACATAGAAAAGCTAACATTTTTTTTAGAAACCAATGCTATTGCTGTTTCACCAATATTAATTACCGAAGAAATCGTACAACAGTTTATTTATGCAGTTTCAAAAGAAATCAATGCACGCTCTCAAGCAAGAATAATTTCGGGTTTAAAAAGTTTTTTCAATTATCTAATATTTGAAGATTATAGAATAGACAACCCAATGGAATTGATAGAATCACCAAGATTAAGTAGAAAGCTTCCCGATACCTTGTCTGTCAAAGATATAGATGATTTGATAAAAGCTATTGATTTATCAAGACCTGATGGCGAACGAAATAGAGCAATCATTGAAACTTTATACAGCTGCGGACTTCGTGTTTCTGAACTTGTAAATTTAAAAATTTCGGATTTGTTTTTTGAAGAAGGTTTTATCAAAATTACAGGTAAAGGAAACAAACAGCGATTTGTTCCAATTGCTCCTTTGACACAAAAATTCATTACAATTTATAAAACAGGTATAAGAAACCATTTGCAAATTAATAAAAAATTTGAAGATACTTTATTTTTAAATCGAAGAGGAAATCAACTTACAAGAGCGATGATTTTTACAATCATTAAAAATTTAGCTACTTCAATAAATCTTCAAAAAAATATTTCGCCACACACGTTAAGACATTCATTTGCAACACATTTGCTTGAAAATGGAGCAGATTTACGTTCGATACAGTTAATGCTCGGACATGAATCTATAACAACAACAGAAATTTATGTTCATCTGGATAGAAGTCATTTGAAAAAAACAATTTATGCATTTCATCCGAGAAAAATGTAGTTTATCGATTTTTTTTATATATTTGGTACGAAATTTACTTTCCCAAAGAGTAGGTTTTATAAAGTTATAAACTTAACCAAACGATGAAACCATGTTACGAAAACCTTATGATGAAAAAGCTAAGGATATTTCGGGTGTTTTTTTTAAGAAATTAGTTTCAAAAATCCCCGATTTAATTTTTCAACTTTCCTTATCTCCAAATGGCGAGTTGAGTTCTCCTTTTTTTAACAAAGCAGTCATTCAGTATTTTGAGCTTTCAAGAAATGAATTGCGAAATTTTGATTTGAGTCAACGTATTATTGAAGACGATTTTTTAGAGTTACTTCATTCGCTTCAAAACTTGCCAGATAATACAACAGTTTGGCACCATGAGTTTAGAGCATTCCTTCCAACGAAAGGATTAAGATGGTTCAAGGCAGTTGCAAATGTAGAAGTAGATCAATTTAGTTATACCTCGCTTTTTGGACGATTATCGGACATTACTGAAGAGAAGCAAAGAGAAATTGAACTCAAAATTTCGGAAGAACGTTTTCAATTTGCTATGGAAGCCTCATCCAATGGTGTTTGGGATATTGATATGGTAACCGATAAAGTATTTTATTCGGCACAATCCATGAAAATGTTGGAGTTAGAAGCAATGGATATAGTAGATGGTCATGCAAGATGGGATGACTTAATTCATCCAGATGACCTTGCAGAATATCAAAATCAATTCCAATTGCATCTAGATAATAAAATCCCTTTTTATGAAAACGCCAAAAGAATGTTGACAAAGTCGGGTAATTATAAATGGATTTTAAGTAGAGGAAAGATTATCAAACGCGATGAAAACGGTAATGCATTGCGGATTATTGGTACTGATATTGACATAACTCATCAAAAAGAAGAAGAAAAGAAGCTAGTGCAAAGTTTGCAAATTATTGGTGAACAAAACAGTAGGTTGTTAAATTTTGCACACATTGTTTCGCACAATTTGAATTCTCATACAGGTAATTTTAAAATGCTATTAGATTTAATTGATGAAGAGAATGATGAACAAACTACCAAAGAAGTTTTGGGATATTTGCGAACATCTTCCAATGCGTTGAATCAAACTATTGAGCATTTAAAAGAGCTTGTTGATATTAATACTCAAATGGTACATAAAAAAGAAAATCTAAATTTGAATATGTATTTAAACAAAGTTTTGGATATTCTTAATAATGATATTAGTAAAAATAAAGTTAAAATTTTTAATAAAATACCTAAAGAATGTTATATCGATTTTAACCCATCCTATTTGGAAAGTATTTTGCTTAATTTTACCACAAATGCAATAAAATATTCGCATCCAGAACGTGTTCCCGAAATAATGTATAATCATTACCTAGAAAATGGAAAAGTGGTGCTTGAAATTCAAGACAATGGCTTAGGAATTGATTTGGCTAGACATGGTGACAAACTTTTCGGGATGTATAAAACCTTTCATAAAAATGAAAATGCTAGAGGAATTGGTCTTTTTATAACAAAAAATCAAATTGAATCTATGGGTGGAAGTGTAACGGTAGATAGTAAAACAAATAAAGGTACAACATTTAAAATATATTTTAATAATGAAATTTAACGATGTTTTTGTGGTAGATGATGATAAAGTATTTCATTTTATTATCAAAAAACTTTTAATGAACAACGGTATTGATGTCAATCCGGCTTTTTTTGAAAACGGACTGTTAGCCATCGAAAGATTAAAAAAGAAACTAGAAAATGGAGAAAGCACACCTGATTTAATTTTACTGGATATAAATATGCCAATTTTAGATGGTTGGCAATTTCTTGAGGAATTTAAAAGAATTAAGAATAAACTAGAAAAAGATATAATAATTTATATTGTTAGTTCGTCTGACGACAAAGCTGATAAAAGCAAAGCCAAAACATTTGAAGACGAAGTAAAAAATTATTACTTGAAGCCAATGACTGCAGAAGATTTAAGAACAATTTTTGCTGTATAAAAAAGGGATTTCTATTAATAGAAATCCCTTTTTTTATACATATTAGTGTTGTACCTATTTTGCAATATTTACAGCACGTGTTTCTCTGATAACCGTAATTTTTACTTGACCAGGATAAGTCATTTCTGTTTGTATTTTTTGTGAAATTTCAAAGGATAAGCTTGAAGCCATGTCATCTGAAACTTTTTCGCTTTCTACAATAACTCTCAATTCTCTTCCTGCTTGAATAGCATAGGCATTTTTTACACCATTAAATCCAAAAGCAATATCTTCTAAATCTTTTAAACGTTGAATGTATGAATCTAACACTTGACGTCTTGCACCTGGTCTTGCGCCCGAAATAGCATCACAAACTTGAATAATTGGAGAAATTAAATATTTCATTTCAATTTCGTCATGGTGGGCTCCAATAGCGTTACAAACTTCTTCTTTTTCACCATATTTTTCTGCCCATTGCATACCAAGTAATGCGTGAGGCAAATCACTTTCAGTATCAGGAACTTTACCTATATCGTGAAGTAAACCAGCTCTTTTGGCAAGCTTCACATTCAAGCCTAGTTCAGCAGCCATAATACCACAAAGCTTTGCCACTTCTCTTGAGTGTTGAAGTAAATTTTGACCATACGATGAACGGAACTTCATTCTTCCAACTACTTTAATCAGTTCAGGATGTAGGCCATGAATTCCTAAATCGATAACAGTGCGTTTACCAACTTCAGCAATTTCTTCATCAATTTGCTTGGTTGTTTTGGCTACTACTTCTTCAATTCTTGCTGGATGAATTCTTCCGTCGGTAACTAATTTATGTAATGAAAGACGAGCAATTTCTCTTCTAACTGGGTCAAAACAAGAAAGGATAATTGCTTCCGGAGTGTCGTCAACAATAATTTCAACACCTGTAGCAGCTTCTAAAGCCCTAATATTTCTTCCTTCACGACCAATAATTCTGCCTTTTACATCATCCGATTCGATGTTAAAAACCGAAACACAGTTTTCAACCGCTTCTTCAGTTCCAACTCGTTGAATGGTGTTAATAATTACTTTCTTGGCTTCTTGTTGTGCCGTTAATTTGGCTTCTTCAATGGTATCTTGAATATGTGCCATTGCTTTGGTTTTGGCTTCTGCTTTTAGACTTTCAACCAATTGTTCCCTAGCTTCTTCGGCGGACAAACCTGAAATAACTTCTAATTGATTTACCTGACTTTTATGTAGCTTTTCTAATTCTTGATGTTTTTTATCAAGTATTTCTATTTTAGATTCGTATTCTTTTGTTTTATTTTCAAAATCGTCGTTTACTTTTTTGGCTTTTGCTAACTCACTAGAAACTTGTGATTCTTTGTCGCGTACTCTTTTTTCAACTTCCGAAATTTTCTTGTCTTTACTTAAAATCTCTTTTTCATGTTCTGATTTTAATTCTAGAAATTTTTCTTTTGCTTGTAAAAGTTTGTCTTTTTTAATGTTTTCGGCCTCTTGATTGGCTTCTTTTAAAATAGAAGTTGCTTCTTTTTTGGCGTTTTTAATAAGGTTTGAAACGTTGCTTTTTTCTAAGAATTTTGCAATCCCAAAACCTATAGCGATACCGATAATTGGGGCGAGTATTATAATAAAAATATTTTCCATTTTTTTTGTTAATGTTTAGATATAAAAAAGCCTACATTAGGTGAATGAATAAACTCGTATAGACAAGTTTTGAGCTAACTCACTGTTCAAGTTTCCCCGATAAAAGAGGCATGCTTTAGTAGCGACGATTTGCTCATTCTAATTTGTTAGTGTTGAGTTTACCAAATAAAATCTAATGTAGGCAGTGTTTTAATGTGATGTATAAGAACGTGTTTTATTTTAAGCAAAATCTTTTAATAAGTCATTTATTTTTTTCAATTTTTCAAGTGTTTCTGTTCCATCGATAGACTTGTCTAATTGTTTTTGTTCTACTTGAGAAGCAAATTGTAAAGCACACATGGCTAATACATCTTGTTTATCTCTTACAGCATAATTTTCTTCAAACTGCTTAATCATAGTATCAATTTTTTTAGAAGCACTTCTTAGCCCTTCTTCCTGAGAGGTTTCCACAGTTAGTGGATATACTCGATCAGCAATTGATATTTTTATTTTAAGCTTTTCACCCATGTTTTTAATCGGATAGCTGTGTTATGCAGTAATCAATTTCTCTAATTAATGAATTTATTTTAAGTTTTGTATCTCTTTTATTTTCTTCACTGCCAAGTAATGAATTTGCCATTTTGAGTGATTCGCAAGCTTTTTTCAATGCTTCAATCTCGTTTTCTTGATTTTTAATGATATTTTCTGCTTTGTTCAGTTCTGATTGTTTTTGTAGCAAATTAGCTTCTAAACTATTTAGCTTATTTAATAGTTTTTCTACTCTAATTTCAACAGAACCAAATATTTCGGCAATTTCACTCATTAAATGTTAGAATCCATTTCTTATTTCACAAAGTTAGTATTCTATTTTAGTATTGCAATTTTTTTTTATCTTTTTTATTTCTTAATGAAATAAAGAGTTATTTTTTAATCACTTATATTTTTTTTATTCAATGTAATTTTTTACTCACTTTTCATTATCTTAGCTTAAATATTACATTATGAAAGTTTTCGTTTTTTTATTGTTTGTAACTTCATGTACATTTGGGCAAAATGAATATCCAAGAAACTATTTTGTATCGCCTTTAGAAATTCCATTGCAATTATCGGGTAATTTTGGAGAATTACGGCCCAATCATTTTCATGCTGGATTTGATTTAAAGACCAATAAAAAAGAAGGTTTGTTTGTGTATGCTGCTGCTGATGGATATATTTCGAGAATCAAAATAACACATGGTGGCTATGGAAAAGCAATTTATATTACACATCCCAATGGTTACACAACGGTTTATGGTCATTTACAATCTGGATTTGAAGCTATTGAAGCATATATAAAAAGAGAGCAGTATAAAGCTAAATCGTATGAAATTGAAGTTTTTCCAATGCCAAATGAATTAATTGTAAAACAAAAGGAAATAATAGGTTTGTCCGGAAATACTGGTGGTTCGGATGGACCACACTTGCATTTTGAAATTAGAGATACAGCTTCAGAAAAAATTATAAATCCAATGTATTTTGGATTTGACACAATAATTAAAGACACTAAAAAACCTTATTTGATGGGTTTGTATGTTTATCCATTAAACGACAGTTCTAGTGTTAACCAGTCAAAAAGAAGATTGCTTTTAAATTATGATCAAACTGCTGAAGGCGATATTATTGTAGAAAAAATTAAAGCCTCAGGTAAGATTGGTTTTGGGATTTTTGTTCAAGATTTTGACAATGTTTCTTGGAATACTAACGGTATTTTTCAAGTAAAAACTACTCTAAATGGCAAGCTGTCTTTTGGTTATCAGTTTGATACATTCTCATTTGACGAAAACAAATATGTGAACGCATTAATTGATTATGAAGTTTATAAAACACAAAAAATTAGAATCCAAAAATTATTTTCAAAGCGTTATTATCCCTTAAGTATTCTTAAAACAGATGAAAACCTTGGCGTGATCTCTGTAAATTCAAATGAAAACAAAACATATAAGGTTGAAGTATCCGATTTTCATGGAAATGTTTTAAAAATAAATATTCCAATTGTATATTCTTCTGAGCCAATAACGATTAAAGAAATATCAAAAAACAATAAGTATTTCATAAAAGCCAAACGAGAAACTATTTTTTCTTTAAATAATGTTACGGTTACTTTTCCAGAGAATACTTTTTATGAAGATTTTCCGTTAAATTTTGATGTAAAAAATGAAACAGTTTATCTGCATCAAGATATAATTGCACTACAAAATAGTTTTAAATTAAGTATTGAAGACACAATTTCGTCAGAAAAAGACAGACAAAAAATGTTTATTGGCTATTACGATGGAAAAAAGTACATTCATTACACAACAAAAAGGTATAAAAATACGTTCTCTATATATTCAAAAACTTTAGGACAATATAAATTGATTAAAGATACTATTCTGCCATCAATTTCTATTGCAAAAAGTATTGAAGGAAAATGGATTTCCAACCAAAAAAATATTGAGTTGACCATTTCAGATGACTTATCAGGAATAAACACCTATGAAGGTTATCTGAACGGAAATTGGATATTATTTGAATATGAAAGTAAATTAAAACGATTAAGACATTCTTTTGACGACGGAATTGTAACCGAAGGAAAAAATGATTTAAAAGTAATTGTTACCGATAATGTTGGAAATTCTACTATATTTGAAACACAATTTTACCGAAGTCAAAAACCTTAATGTAATCAATTGAAAACAAAATTTATACTCTTCTCGCTTTTTATACTTCTAAATAGTTTCTCTGTTTTTTCTCAAAACGCAACAGCAAAAGTAGCTGGAATTGTGTTGGATGAAAACAATATCCCTGTTGAAAATGTTAATGTTAGTTATCAATCTAAATCTTCTATTACCGATATAAATGGATTTTATGAAATAACAATTCCTGCCAACCAAAAAGTAATTTTAGTTTTTACACACCTAGCTTTAAAAAACATTACCGCTTCAATGCAATTAAAACCAAATGAAGAATTTGAATTTAATGTGATGATGAATGATAAATCCGACCAATTGAATGAAATTATTATTACCAATGATAAACGAAGAGTTGAAGGTATAACGACTATTTCTCCTGAATCAATCAGATTGAATCCAAGTGCAAATGCAGGTATCGAAAGTGTTTTAAAATCATTGCCAGGCGTAAATTCCAATAACGAATTGAGTACACAATATGCAGTTCGTGGAGGAAATTATGATGAAAACTTAGTGTATGTTAACGAAATTGAAGTCTATCGTCCGTTTTTAATTCGTTCTGGTCAACAAGAAGGTTTGAGTTTTACCAATACAGAAATGGCACAAAATGTAGATTTTTCTGCTGGTGGCTTTCAAGCAAAATATGGTGATAAAATGTCTTCCGTATTAGATATCACTTATAGAAATCCTAAGAAATTTGCACTTGCTGCCGAAGCCAGTTTTCTTGGTGGAAGTTTGACAGCCGATTTTGTTTCTAAAAACAAAAAATGGTCAAACATTACTGGAGTTCGTTATCGAGATAATTCACTTTTGGTCAACAGTCAAGAAACACAAACTAACTTTAGGCCAACCTTCGTTGACGTTCAATCGATAGTTAATTTTAAACTAAATGAGAAGTGGTCGTTTAGTTTTTTAGGCAATGCATCCAAAAATAAATACAATTATCAACCATTAACTCGCCAAACTAACTTTGGAACGATTGACGAGCCGATTGCATTACAAATTTTTTATGAAGGTCAAGAAAATGATCAATACCAAACACTTTTTGGTGCTTTCAAAACGGTTTACGAAGCTGATAAAAACAACACTTTTAAATTTATAGGTTCTGTTTACCATACACAAGAACAAGAATATTTTGATATTTTTGCGGCCTATTTTCTTGGCGATGTTGATACTAATATTGGTTCCGAAAACTTAGGTCAAGTAACCTTTAATCGTGGTATTGGAACACAATTAAACCATGCTCGAAACGATTTGGATGCTTTGATTTTTAATGCAGAAATTAAAGGTTCACACAAATTGAAAAACAAAAAACACATAATCGATTGGGGAGTAAAATATACTAAAGAAAATTTTAGAGATAGAGTAGTAGAGTGGGAAGTAATTGATTCAACTGGTTTTTCTATAAATCCTCCAACATTTCACATTCCAAATGATCAACCTTATAATCCTTATGTTGGTCCATTAGTACCTTATCAGAATATTAGAGCAACCAATTTTGTTGATATTAATAGAATATCGGGATATACGCAATGGAGTTTTAAAGACCAAATTGGCTCGGCAGATTATTGGGTGAATTTTGGAGTTCGAATACACAATTGGCAAGTTACCGGAAAATCGATTACTAACGGAAAAAATCAAACTGTTTTCAGTCCACGAGCACAATTTTCTTTAAAACCCGATTGGAAAAAGAATATGTTGTTTAAAGTAGCTGTTGGTTATTATCACCAACCACCATCTTATAGAGAGTTGAGAGATTCGCTTGGAATGGTTCGTCCAAATGTAAAAGCACAAGAATCAATTCACTTTGTTTTGAGCAACGATTATAAATTTCAAATGTACAATCGACCTTTCAAATTAGTAACCGAAGCTTATTATAAATCGATGACTGATGTGAATACTTATACTTTGGAAAATGTTAGAATTCGTTATCGAGCTGACAATGATGCGGTTGCGTATGCTTATGGATTGGATATGCGTTTGAATGGAGAGTTTGTTCCAGGAACAGAATCTTGGTTAAGTTTTGGTTATATGAAAACTGAAGAAAATTTGAATGACAAAGGATTTATTGCTCGACCAACCGATCAACGATTGAAATTTGGGATTTTATTTCAAGACTATATGCCTAATTTGCCAAACATGAAACTGTACTTGAATTTGGTTTACAATACGGGTTTACCAGGTGGTTCGCCTTCTTATGCTGATCCGTATGATTACCAACTTCGTTTACGGGATTATCGTCGTGCCGATGTTGGATTTTCGTACGTGTTAACCGAACGTAATAGCGAAAAACCAGACGGAAATTGGCTAAAGAAATTCAAAGATTTATCCGTTGGTTTTGAAATATTCAATTTGTTTAATAACCAAAATGCTATAACTAACACTTGGGTTCGTGATGTTTATACTAAAAATCAATATGGAATTCCAAATTATATGACGACACGAGTTTTCAATATTAAATTGACAGCCAGATTGTAGAAATAAATCCTTATTTTTGATATAAATTACTTAAAGATGAAAAATTACATTATCTACATACTTCTATTTTCGATGGGAATTTTTGTTAGTTGCAAAAAAGAAGAAGAAAAACCAAAAGTTATTTATGAAACTACTCAAAAACCAACCGCAAATATAGTTGTTGATACGACAAAAGTTTTAGTAGCTGATTTGCCTATTCATATGGAAGGTACTAATTTTTTGTTGTTTCCAATTAGTGATTTGAATTTTTCAAAGCGAATGAATTATGGTTCTAGTAACCGAAATAATTCTATTAGTTATACGATTTCCAATTATGGCGAATATGAAATTACTGGGTTTTTAAACAATATAAAGTTTAAAGAAGTCGGAAAAGACACGCTTTATTCTTTGACAGATAAACCCGTTATTATTCAGTCGGCAACTTATTTAAAAGATCATGCTGTTAAGAATAAACAGCAACTTATGGTTTATGTATTAGAAGATATGGATACTAATAAAGATGCAAAACTGGATGAAAGCGACATTAAAGCATTGTATATTAGTGCTATTGATGGAAAAAACTTTACCAAATTAAGTACAGATTTTCAGGAGTTACTTGATTGGAAATATTTAGAAGCCACGAATTCCATCTTTTTTAGAACTGTTGAAGACACCAATAAAAACGGAGAAATGGATAGTAATGATAAGGTTTTCTATTCAAAAGTAAATCTTTTAGATAAAGAGTGGAAAGTAGAAAATTATAATCCAACAGAATAATTTATTCAAAACTCTGCATAGAAACTAATTTAGAATAGGTTCCTTTTTTTGTTAATAGTTCTTCATGCGAACCTAGCTCAACAATTTGTCCTTTATGCATGACAACAATAACATCAGCTTTTTGAATAGTAGAAAGTCGGTGCGCAATCACTATTGAAGTTCGATTTTGCATCATGTTTTCCAAAGCTATTTGCACCAATCTTTCGCTTTCGGTATCCAAAGCCGACGTTGCTTCATCTAATATCATTATTGGTGGATTTTTCAAAACAGCGCGAGCAATAGAAAGTCGTTGTTTTTGACCGCCCGATAGTTTGTTTCCAGCATCGCCAACATTCGTATTAATTCCTTCTGGTAAATCTTTCACAAATTCATAAGCATTTGCAATTTTCAAAGCATCTATGATTTCATCGTCAGTTGCATTTGGTTTTCCAAGAGCAATGTTGGCTTTTATGGTGTCGTTAAATAGAATAGAATCTTGAGTAACTAATCCCATTAAATTTCGCAACGATTTCATTTCAATTTCTTTAATGTCAATGCCATCAATGGTTATTTTGCCTTCGTTTACATCATAAAAGCGTGTCAGCAAATTGGCAATAGTACTTTTCCCAGAACCCGATTGACCGACCAAAGCAACGGTTTTGCCTTTAGGAACTTCAAGTGAGAAATTTTTCAAGACGTTCTCATCTTCATACCTAAAGTTAATGTTTTCTAAAATGATTTTATCAGTAAAAGTTGTTTTTTTGACAGCATTAGGATTGTCTGTAATTAAATTTTCAACCTCCAAAACTTCAAAAACTCGTTCAGCAGCAGCCAAACCATTTTTGACTTGATAGGAAGCTTTTGAAATTGATTTAGCAGGTGTCAAAATATTATAAGCTAAACCTAAATAAACGATAAATAATGCACCGTTTAATGTTTTGTCAACCAAGACTAAATTTCCACCATACCAAAGTAAAATGGCAATAACTACAATTCCCATAAATTCACTCATTGGCGATGCTAAATTGTTTTTTTTACCAATGCTATTGTCTAGTTTTAATAAACGAGTTATTGAATTTTGGAATAACAATTTAAAATAATTCTCCGAATTATAACTTTTCACTACTTTTAATCCGCTTAAAGTCTCTTCAACGATTGAAATTAAATAGCCGTTTTCTTGTTGAGCTTTTGTTGATTTTGCTTTTAAACTTTTGCCAATTTTTGATATTACAAAACCAGAAATAGGAATAAATATAAATACAAAAAGTGTCAACTCAAGACTAATTTTTAACATAGCGATAATGGCAAAAATTATCGTAAGTGGTTCTTTAATAATTAGTTCTAGTATTATGAAGAAGGAATTTTTTACTTCGTTTACATCGCCAAGCATTCGGGCCATTACATCACCTTTTCTTTTTTCGGAATAATAGGAAACAGGTAATTCAATGATTTTGGAAAACATTTTATCTCTTAAATCTTTTAAGACACCATTTTTAATTTTCATTAAATGTTGTGAGGCTAAATAGTTAAAAAGATTTTTAAATAAAAATGTAGAAATAACTAAAGCAACTGTTAGTAACAGCGCATACTGTTGACCATTTTCATTTGATAGTTTTGTAATGTAGAACTGTAAATATTGTTTTCCATATTCACCAAGTTTATCAATCCCAGTATATACAGGAAGCTTTGTGACAGCTTCATTCATTTTGAAAAGCACTTCCATTAAAGGAAATAGAGCAACAAAAGATAATGTAGCGAACAATGCATAAAGTACATTGTAAATTACATTCCAAATAATGTTACTTTTAAATTTTAATGCAAAAGGAATTATTTTTTTTAAATTTTCATCCATTAGTTCAACTCCATTTCTGCGATTATAGTTTCAATTTTTGAATTCAATAAAGTTTCTGCTGCGGGTATTTCTTCAACAGAATTAATTTGTATGTTTACACTAAAGTAGAACTTAATTTTTGGTTCCGTTCCACTTGGTCGAGCACAAATTTTGCTTCCATCTTCTAAATAATAAATCAGCACATTCGATTTTGGAACGGTCAATTTAAAAGTTTCGTTATTCATAAAATCTTTTCCAGTCGAAGCTTGATAATCTTCCACACAAACCACTCGTTTACCATTGATTTCTGAAAGTGGATTTTCTCTTAATTCGACCATCATTTGTTTGATTTCGTCAGCACCTTCTATTCCTTTTTTAGTTAATGAAATTAGATGTTCTTTGTAATAACCAAAATTAACAAACATTTTTTGTAAATACTCAAAAACAGAACTTCCTTTTTCTTTTGCTTGTGCTGCAATTTCACACATTAATAAAATTGCGCCAACAGCATCTTTATCGCGAACTGCATCACCAACCATAAAGCCAAAACTTTCTTCGCCACCGCCAATAAATTTCATTTCGGGAAAATCTTTGATGAATTTTGCAATCCATTTAAAACCGGTTAATCCAACTTTACATTCTACATCGTATGCTGACGCTAATTCTAACATCATAGGTGTAGAAACAATGGTTGAGCCGATGAATTGTTTTCCGTCAATTTTTCCAGATTTTTTCCATTGTTCTAATAAAAAATGCGTCATTACTACCATGGTTTGATTTCCATTAAGTAAAATCATTTTTCCTTCATTGTTTCTAACAGCAACACCTAATCGGTCGCTATCAGGATCAGTGCCAAAAACAATATCAGCTTTAATTTTGTCAGCTAATGCCAATGCCATTGTCAATGCTTCTGGCTCTTCTGGATTTGGCGATAAAACGGTTGGAAAATTTCCATCTGGAATGGCTTGTTCTGGCACAATATTTACATCAGTATAACCAGCTTTCTCCAAAACAGAGGGTACTGTTTTTATAGATGTTCCATGTAATGAAGTATAACAAATTTTTAAATTTCTTCGTGCATTATCAGAAGTGTTGAAACTTGCGTTTTCTACCGTTGATTTTGCAAACGCTTCGTCAACTGCATTGTCGATGTATTCAATTAGATTTTCATTAGCATCAAATTTTATTTCATTATAATTTAAGGCTTCAATTACTTCAATTATTTCTCCATCTTGTGGTGGAACCAACTGTCCTCCGTCCTGCCAATACACTTTGTAGCCATTATATTCAGGTGGATTGTGTGAAGCGGTCAAAACAATGCCTGCATGACAATTCAAATATTTTAAAGCAAAGGATAATTCTGGTGTTGGACGCATTTCTGAAAAAAGATATACTTTAATTCCATTGGCAGAAAAAACATCGGCAACTACTTTTGCTAAAGTATCACTATTATGACGACAATCATAAGCAATAACAACTTTTAAATTTTCATTTGGAAAAGATTTTTTCAAATAATCTGAAAGACCTTGCGTATTTTTTCCTAACGTATATTTATTGATTCGATTGGTTCCAACGCCCATAATTCCTCGCATTCCACCAGTTCCAAATTCAAGATTTTTATAGAAACTCTCTTCTAAGTCTTTTGGAGATGAAGTCATCATTTCTTTTATTTCATCTTGTGTTTTGCTGTCAAAAATTGGTGTTAGCCATTCGTTGACTTTATCTAAAATGGATTGTTCTATATGCATTATTTATCTTTTTTATATCCAATTAAGTTTCTATCTTTTTGGTTTTTGTCTTTGTTGTCGTTTTGCATTAAATAATTTAAAACTTTGTAAATTTCGGGGAATTGTTTTTCCACTTCCGAAATTCTTTTTGTTAATTCTTCATAAGTCAAAGCATATTTTCTCAAAGCTACAAAACTTCTCATAATTGCTATGTTAATTTCTATAGCTTTATCATTATTTAAAACACTTGAAAGCATTGCTACACCTTGTTCTGTAAAAGCAAAAGGATTAGCTCCGCCAAGTTTACTTTTAGATGGTATCACATTTTGTGATACCAAAATTTCAATCTCAGAGGCGTTTAATTCAAACATAAAATCAGAAGGAAAACGATTTGCATTTCTTCTTACGGCTTGTTTTAAAATACGTGTTTCTGATTCATAAAGTTCAGCCAAATCAAAATCGAGCATTACCTTTAGACCTCTGATTTCAAATATTTTTTGAGAAATTAATTCAATGTTTTTCACTTTAAAAAATCTTTTTATAATTCTTTAGAAATTTTATAACGTTCTTCGTTACTTTTTGTTCTTAGAATAATTTCTCCAAGAAATCCAGCTAAAAACAGTTGGGTTCCAATAATCATGGTTGTTAGCGCAATGTAAAACAATGGATTGTTAGTAACTAAAATTGTTGGATAACCCGAATATAATTTTATTAGTTTTAAAATAATGATTAATCCTGTTGAAATAAATCCAATTAAAAACATCAATACTCCAAATGCTCCAAAAAGGTGCATCGGTCTTTTTCCGTACTTTGATAAAAACCAAATAGTGATTAAATCTAGAAACCCGTTTATAAATCGACTCATTCCAAATTTTGATTCACCATATTTTCGAGCTTGATGTTGCACCACTTTTTCTCCAATTTTTCCAAAACCTGCATTTTTAGCTAAAACTGGAATATAGCGGTGCATTTCTCCTGAAACTTCGATGTTTTTTACAACAATATTTTTGTAAGCTTTCAAACCACAATTAAAATCATTCAATTGAACATCAGATGTTTTTCTGGCTGCCCAATTGAATAATTTTGAAGGTAAATTTTTTGAAACAACCGAATCATATCGTTTCTTTTTCCATCCGGAAACCAAATCAAATTCTTGATTTAATATCATTTCACACAAGCCTGGAATTTCTTCTGGACTGTCTTGTAAGTCGGCATCCATAGTGATAATTACATCGCCTTTGGCACGAGCAAAGCCAGCATGAAGTGCTTGAGATTTTCCATAGTTTCTCAAAAAACGAATTCCTTTTACATTTGGATTTTCAGCGGATAAATTTTCAATTATTTTCCAAGAATCATCTTTACTACCATCATCAATAAAAAGTATTTCATAAGTATATTTATGAGTTGTCATTACGTTGACAATCCATTGATGTAGTTCGGGCAAAGATTCCTGTTCGTTTAATAAAGGAATAACTATGGATAGGTTCATCTAGTCTTAAAAGCTTTGATTAATTGGGTCTTTTTTTACAATCGCTCCAACAAGTAATGAGTGTAACAATCCAACAAAAGCAAATATTGCTATAGTAATTGGGACCGCTATTGCAGGAGACATAAACTTTTTAGTCATAGATATTGCCATGTCAATTTGTTCTTGTGTCATTTCAGCATTTTTGTCTCTTAAAATTTTATCCATTTTGTCTAACATTCCATTAAAATATTCTGGGACAAAAAGTTGAAAGATAGTATAAAATACGCCATAAACTAAAGCCGCAATCACACATACTAATACTCCAATTTTTAAGCATTGACCAAAAGTAATAAATCCATTATTTAGTTTGTTCTTGTAATTATTACATGCTATATATATGAAAATAAAAGGAAGAGCTAAATAGTTTAATACATTAATCGCAATTCCATAAGTACTGTTAGTTTGTGGGTCTATATTTAATACATAGCCTAAAATGAGTTCAATACCCATAATCAATCCAAAAAAAAGTCCGTAACTAAGCGCAGACTTTGCTGGTGATGTTTGATTTTCCATAATTTTTATTGGTTTAAATTAATTTAACAAATATAGTAATTCCACAATTACTATTGCTAAGTAGCTTTTATTTAAAAAAAGTTACACTTATACTTGTTATTTCAAAAATAGTTGTAAATTTGCACACTTATTTAAAAATAGTAACAACAAAAAGCTGTGGCACGTTGATACCTTTCCAATAAGAAAGCATCAAGACAAGCTACTTCAATAAAATAAAAGATTTACAAGATGAAAAAAGGAATTCACCCAGAAAATTACAGATTAGTAGCTTTCAAAGACATGAGTAACGATGATGTATTTATTACAAAATCAACTGTAGAAACTAAAGAAACAATTGAGCACGAAGGTGTTGAATATCCAGTTTTCAAAATGGAGATTTCTAGAACTTCTCACCCTTTTTATACAGGTAAATCTAAACTTATTGATACTGCAGGACGTATTGATAAATTTAAAACAAAATACGCAAAACACGCAAAATAAGAGTTTTAAGTGTTCAAATTTTAGAAAGACCATTCATTTATTGAATGGTTTTTTTATGCAATAAACTTTTGTACTTTTGGAGAATAATAAGGTTTGATTTTACCAAAAATCTAAAATCTAAAATCTAAAATCTATATGAATTACATACTTTTTGATGGAACAGTACGCAATGCATTACTTCCATTTACTTTCACTCGTCCTGTTGCTGAAATTCGTATAGGGATATTGACTATTCGAGAAAAATGGGAAAAATATTTGGGTTATACTACAACAACTTTGACAGAAGAATATCTTTCTGAGAAATATCCAATGGTAGAAATGGAAGATAACATTATGATAAATGCCTCCTTTTTACCCAATGAAGTATTGGTCGAAATGGTAAAAAATTTAGAAAAAAACCAAGCTATTTTTAAAGAGGATGAAGTCATTGCTTTCTATACTAATGATGCACAAGAAGAAGTTGATTTTGATACTTATGATATACAATATTATGATGATGAATGCATAAGTGTTCAAAATACTTGGGATATTTTTGCTAAAAACGATGTGGCTATTCGTGAAGATTTTGACTTACTAACTGAAGGTAGAATTTCGCAAATAATACCAAAAAGCGTGAATGTAATTTCATCCGAAAATATATTTATCGAAGAAGGAGCAAAGATGGAGTTTGTGACTTTAAATGCATCAACTGGGCCAATATATATTGGAAGAAATGCAGAAATTATGGAAGGTTCAGTCATTCGTGGTCCATTTGCATTGTGTGAAGAAGCGCAAGTAAAATTAGCAACTAAAATTTATGGTGCTACCACTATTGGTCCGCATTGTCGTGTAGGTGGTGAAGTAAATAATTCCGTTATGTTTGGATATTCTAATAAAGGTCATGATGGATTTTTAGGAAATGCAGTTTTAGGTGAATGGTGCAATATTGGCGCCGATTCTAATAATTCTAATTTAAAAAACAATTACGAAGAAGTTCGATTGTGGAGTTACGAAACTGAAAATTTTGCTAAAACTGGATTGCAGTTTTGTGGACTAATGATGGGCGATCATTCAAAATGTGGAATCAATACTATGTTTAATACCGGAACTGTTGTTGGTGTTTCAGCAAATATTTTCGGCTCTGGATTTCCACGAAACTTTGTACCTAGTTTTTCTTGGGGTGGAAGTTCTGGATTTACTACTTATTTAACTAAAAAAGCATTTGAAGTGGCAAAAGTAGTAATGTCTCGTCGCCATGTTGAATTTACTGAACAAGATGTTCAAATTTTAGAACATGTCTTTGAACAAACAAAAAAATGGAGAAAAGAATAGTTTTGATTTGAAAATTAGCTGATTTAAAAAGGTATTTTCTAATAAACTAATCTTCAAATCTTCAAATTGTATAATCTTCAAATTATTATATCTTTGCATTCTCAATTTTTTGACAACGATTTCATTAATTGAGTAAACTTATGGAAAACAAAAAAAAGGTAGCATTCTATACTTTAGGATGCAAATTAAATTTCTCTGAAACTTCAACTATTGCGAGAAATTTTCAAAATGAAGGATTCTATAGAGTCGATTTTGAAGAAATAGCTGATATTTATGTAATAAATACATGTTCAGTAACCGAAAATGCAGATAAACAGTTCAAACAAATTGTAAAGAAAGCATTAAAAGTTAATGAGAAAGCTTTTGTTGCTGCTGTGGGTTGTTATGCTCAATTAAAACCTGAAGATTTAGCTGCTGTTGATGGTGTTGATTTGGTTCTTGGTGCAACCGAAAAATTCAAAATCACCGATTATATCAATGATTTGTCCAAAAATGATATGGGCGAAGTTCATTCGTGCGAAATTGAAGAAGCTGATTTTTATGTAGGTAGTTATTCATTTGGCGATAGAACTCGTGCATTTTTGAAAGTTCAAGATGGATGTGATTATAAATGTACGTATTGCACGATTCCATTAGCTCGTGGAATTTCTCGAAGTGATACTATGGAAGGCGTCTTGCAAAATGCCAAAGAAATTTCTGCAAAAGGAATTAAAGAAATCGTATTAACGGGTGTAAATATTGGTGATTACGGAAAAGGTGAATTTGGAAATAAAAAACACGAACACACATTTTTAGATTTAGTTATCGAATTAGACAAAGTAGAAGGAATTGAACGCTTGCGAATTTCTTCTATCGAACCTAATTTATTGAAAAACGAAACGATTGAATTAGTTTCAAAATCAAGAGCATTTGTACCTCATTTTCACATTCC
>ENA-UPXM01002263-UPXM01002263.1-activated-sludge-metagenome-genome-assembly--contig:-NODE-2263-length-22941-cov-4.810889_pt1 | contig 22941 bp, 19 predicted proteins | sample MGYA00238178_ERZ772708 | MGnify/ENA primary metagenome ERZ772708 (study PRJEB29002, sample SAMN05720212) | activated sludge metagenome | isolation source: anaerobic digester from wastewater... | reverse complement strand
CCCATCATATGAAAGTTGGATTTTAGGTTTGGGATTTTCAAAACCAAAACATCATATTTTAAAAGGACTTCTCATATCCGGAAAATATAAAGGAATTTTTGATAAAATTATTTTCGGAGAAGAATTAAATTAAAAACGAAAATAAAAATAAAATTTTTATTAAAAATAGATATATACAGAAAGGATACCATTTGATGATATTTAAAAACCCATATTATTCTTTAGAAGAGGATAATATTTTTAATCTCAGAAAAAAAGAATATGACTCAATTCCAACAAAAGTCCGAAGAATTATTCGACCAATTGAGGAAATGGGATTTGAATTGACAGATTTTAAAATCAAGGATGTAAAAAATTCTTCGTTCGAACTACAAAAAACAATTAAAGATAATTTTATTATAAAATTTAAAAACGAAAATCATATAATCGATTTATCTTTTTATATTCCAAGACTTATTGATAATAATTATTTTATTATCAATGGAATGAGAAAAGTTCCTCTTTTCCAATTATTTGATATTCCTATGGTCGAAAAAAATAATATTTTAAAAATTCGTACAAATATTTTTCCGATTTCTTTGATAGAAAAAGAAGAAATTCCAAGAATAAGATTGAATATTTTGAAAAAAAGTATTCCTTTGGCCCTCATCCTTTTTTGTTATTATGGTCCACAGTCGATTATAAAAAGATTCGATTTGGATAATATAAATATTCAGGGAGATGGAAATACTCAATATGAAAAATTATTAATGGATTTGAAAGAATATTTTGAATCATCAAAAGATTATACAAAAGATGATTTCTTAGCAGAACTAGGAAGACATTTTACAAATACCAGAATAATTGAGGACCCAAAACAAAAAGCAATTGGATTTCTTTATATTTTGGATCTGATTCTTCAGTGTGATATAGATAATGAAAGATTTTTCGAAACTGGAAATGTTCTCGAAGAAATTATAAATATTTTAAAAAACAATAAAAAATTTTCTGATATAGATTTGATAAATAGAAGAATTCGGTTTATAGAATATATAATTTTATCGGAAATGATAAAAACAGTTTTCGATTTTTACATCACAAACAAGGACAAAAAGAAACCAAAATTTAACATTAATTCGAACCGAGTGATAAGTAATTGTAATGTTTCGGATATTGTTCAATTTGATTTTTCTATAAATCCTATAGATGAATTGACAAAACTATCCAGAGTAACTCTTCTTGGACCAGGTGGGTTTGGAAGAGAAAATGTTCCAGAACATCTAAGAGATATGCACGAATCAATGTTCGGAAGAATATGTGTTGTTGATACCCCAGATAGAGACAATTGTGGGGTTCTTCATTGTCTTTTACCAAACACAAAATTAGATGAAAATTTAAAATTTGATGAAAATGTTCTTGAAAAACAAATAATTAGTCCTGCTGTTTCTTTGGTTCCTTTTTTGAGTAATAATGACCAAACAAGATTGCAAATGGCCGCGTCACAAATGAGACAATCAATTATGTTGAAAAATTTTGATGATCCGATTGTTTCGTCTGGCTGCGAGGGACTATATACAAAAGAAACACAATTTATAAAATATGCGAAAAAAGATGGTGAAGTCGTATATATTGATACAAATTTTATAATAGTAAAATATGTTGACAATTCAACAGATATTTTTGATATTTCTTATCGAAAAATATTTGTTGGAAATATGGATTTTTATATAATAAATGTCAAACAGGGAGATAAATTCAAAAAAGGAGATATTCTCGCAGAAAGCAATTTTTCGCACAACGGAAATATTGTTTTTGGAAAAAATCTTCTTACGGCAATTATGCCATTTTATGGATATAATTATGAGGACGGAATAATTATTTCTGAAGAGTTAGTAAAAAATAATTCGCTGACATCTGTCCATTATGAGGACTTGAGTTTCACGCTTCCATCAAATAAATTATTATTGACTTTAAATAAAGAAAACTATAAACCAATTCCAAGTCCTGGAGATTTTCTCGATCAAAACGAACCATATGCCATTATTAGAGAATTCAATGAAAATGATTTCAATCGAATATTTGGTGAAAGCTTGGAACTAAAAGCAAAAAAGAGAATATATGTAACGGAATGCAACATATATGCAAATGAATGGAACAAAGAAACCACTGAGTTCAAAACATGGGTGGAATTAAAAATAAATTCTCAGCGCGAGGAAGAGAAGAAATTTCTAAAAAATCTTAAAAACCACTTTTCGAATGAAGATTTCAAAAAAATAATCAAAGAAAAAAATCTAAATAAATTTGGAAAGCACGGAAAATATAAAATAAAAGGAGAGGAAATAAAAGGAATTTATTTTGAAATTTTTGGTGTTTATTTTAGAAAAATTCAAATTGGAGATAAATTAGGAAATAGACACGGCAATAAAGGCGTAATTTCAAATATTTATCCAAAAGAAAAAATGCCAAGACTTCCAGATGGAAAGCCAATTGAAATAATTATCAATCCACTTGGAATTATTTCAAGAATGAATGTGGGGCAATTATATGAATTACATATGAGTGTAGTAATAAATGATCTGAAAAACATTCTAATGAAAAAAATAGAAGATGGGGAGAATCAAACACAAATAAAAGAATATCTGAAAGAATTTATTTCTATTATTGATAATACAGAAAATGGATGGTTTTCAAACCAATTTTTTGATCAAATTCCAGAAATTATAGATGAAAACTTTGTGAATGAAATTAAAATAATTCAGCCACCATTCGAATCCACAAATTATGAAAAATTAATGAAGGCAAAGAAATTTACAAATTCCAAATTCAAACAAAAATTGTTTGATCCCGCATCAAACAATTTTATTCAAAACGAAATCTCGGTTGGTCATATGTATTTCTTTAAGATGACTCATATTGCAGAAGAAAAACTGGCCGCAAGAGGGATTGGTCCGTATTCAAAACGAACACTCCAACCTCTGAAAGGTAAGAAAAATAGGGGCGGACAAAGATTGGGAGAAATGGAAGTGAGTTGTTTAATTGCTCATGACGCGAAAGAAAATTTAAAAGAGTGTCTGACAAAAAAATCAGATTCTATTGATTTGAAAAATGAATGGTTGAAAAATGAAATAAATCCAAATCCATTTATAAAAAATGAGGACATCGACGAAACGATTGAATCCACAAGAATTCTTGAATCATACCTCACTGTTATTGGTGTTGATAAAAATGATTGATTTAAAATATAAAACTATGAATATATTAATTTCTTGATAAAGGATTTTAATTTATTAAATAAAAGGAGTTTGAAATGAAAGTTTGGTTTGATAGATTTATTATTTTTAATGGGGTTTATATTAGTCTGGTATTGGCTGTTTCGTGTTTTATTTATTCTATATTTTTTATTATTGAAGATAAATCTGATTGGTTGTTTTTTTTAATTTTTATACTTATTTGTTTATTTTGGCATATTGTTGTAATAAAAACATTGAATGATTGGAAACGTATTTTGACTGAAGAATCCCCAGAAAATAAAAAATTAATATCATTATTATTAAATAAGACTGATGACGTAGAATAATTTTTTGATTTGAAAAATCGAATAAGAGAAGGAGAAAAAATGAACGAAAATTTAGCAGAACTAATAAAAGGAATGGAAGAGCTACATGTAAGTCCTCAAGAAGAAATCGAAGAAAAAAACATATCTACAGAAACGGAAATTACGCAACAATCACCTATCGCAGCAACAAACCCAATGTTTTTTTCAATTTCTTTAACACTTTGTCCACTTAATATTTGGTTGGAAAAAAACCAAATATTTTTTAAGTATTTACAGGGGTTTGAAGAATACGGGATAAAGAAAGATTGTCATATTCTATTTCCTCTTCGACAAAATGAAACTGATGATATTTTCCTTTTTAAAAATATTTTTCAGATGAAAATGGTTCAGAATTATCCAGTTTCTCAATTTAGAATCTATCCCGTTTCACAGGTTTTTCATACGGAATATAAAATTACAGATGATCTTATTTTAAGAACGTACACTATAAGAAAAAAAACAATCTTTGTTCTATGTCTCGTCATAGAAAATGAAATTTTCTATCCTTTTATTAAAAAAGTTTTAAAATCTCCAACCCAGGAATTGAAATTTATAATTCCTAGTCATTTCATGACATTAAGAAATAATTTAAATGCTACATTAGAGAGGAAAAGCGATTTTCTCATTTGGTATCCATTAATAAAACCACACCTAGAAAAAATCAATACAGAATTGGATGTACTCAGATATTTTTCAAATATTCAGAATAATACTGTGGATCTGAACCAACAAAATAGAATAGAAAGATTGTTGCTTTACTTGAGTGCTAAAAAATTAGAAGGAAATATTATAAATGAAAATAAATAATTCGTGTGATCTGGTTTTGTTTGATTTATATAATTATGATATTGTTTCTTGTAATTATAATATTTTAAATAAATTATCCATCCATATATTAACCGATCATAATAATAAATTGCAACGAAATATCGAAATTGGAAATATGCAAAAACAAAACCCAGAACTTAGTCAATTTTTCAAAAAAATAACAAAATCCATTATTGATGAATATATTCTAAAAAATGTTTTGAGGAAGGAGGATATTATTTGTCGTCAGTATGATGGACTCATACTTAGAAAAAAGTTAATCGACACAAAATCTATCGATATAGATCTTCCTTTGAGAAATGTTTTTGAGAAATTTATAATTTCTATCGATAGAAAGTCATTTATTGCATATTCTGAAAAGGAAGATAAATTAGAAGTAAAAGGAGTTTCTGAAAAATATCCAGCTATTGAAAATCAATATAAAAAATTAATTTCTATAAATTTTTCCAATAAAAAATCAATTTTTAGTTCTTTGGAAAAAATAAAAAATTATTTTTTTACCGCACAAGATAAAAATCTATTCATGATCCCAACCAAAGATCCAAAAAAATATTATGTTCATTTTATGGGAATTGGGGAAACAGAAATTTCAAACACTATTATAAAATTGATTTCTTGTGATGAAATCGACAGAAAGAAATATTTTGAAAAATATATGTCTTCATTTGTCAAAAGTATTGTGTTGTCTTGCTTTTGACAAGATATAGGAGAAAGGATTGTATCAGATAAAATTATTGAAAAATCAAGAAGATTTTTTTTGTCTTTTTGGTATTGCAGTTTCTTTAGATGATTTTATACTAAATATAAATAATAATTTTATAAAAACATTAAACAAAGAAATTTGTTCATTAGGAGATCTACCAACTGGATTTATAAATAAAAATATACTCAAAAAATATACAAATAATATGCGATTTAAAAAATTATCGTTCAGGATATTTAATAATTGTATGATAATCATTGGTATCGAGGCAGAAGAAATTGATGAATTCGAAAATTTATTTTCTTTGCGAAATATCATTAAAAATCAATTACGAGAAATTGGTTTAGATGTAGAACATTATGATATTTCGTATAGAGTCGGATTTAGATAAATCAAAAAATAATAGGAGGAAAATGATGTTCGTAAACAATGCCGAAGGTATGGGGTTGAAAGAAAGAAATGATCTGGAGGGATATTATTATACAGATAGATTTTCTTCTGTTTTATATACAGAACTTTTCACAAAAAATAAGGTAAAAATTCCTCTCATTGGTGTTTTTACTGGAGAATCCGACGAAAACACCATAGAAAATTTCAATTTTGTGTCGGTTGTTTCTAACCGGTATAATTTTATTGGAAATGAAATAATTTTAGAAAAAATAAAACAACCGATTATAAAAGAAAATACTATTTTCAAAGAAAAATATAATCTTTATGCAAAGAACTCCATATTCTATGGAGATATTTCTGTAAACAACAAAAAGAATATTTCTAGTGTTGGTGATTTATATCCACAACTAACATTCACAAATTCATATACTGCAAAATCAGCAGTGAATATTTATTTTGGTTTTACTATTATCGAAGGAGAAAAACATTCTTCGTTTTATTTTTCTAAACAAAAAATGGGCAGAATTCGACAAATTCACAATATAAATTCCAAAACAGAATTGACATCTGCTTTTGGAAATTATGTTTCGAAGTTTGACCAAGGAATTTCACAAATGGTTGATATGAATATGAATAAAGTACTATCAAAGGATAATATTCATTCAACATTAAATTTTTTAGAACGCCTTGGAAAGAAAAGAAAAAAAATGATCGTTTCTAATTTGTTTGGGGATGTTGAGGACACGGATGTTCTAAACATTACTGTGTGGGATCTTTTTTATACCATCATCCGTTTCACTTCCCAGGAAAAAAATCTTAATATAAAATTATTTTTGGAAGATGTTGTAGAAAGTTTTCTGGTTGTTCCGACAGAACTTTTAAATGTTATCGAGGCAAGCCAAAACATTCAAACAAATTAATCATTTAACTATTCGAAACAATTAATTAAAAAGATGGTATTTTTATACCATCTTTTTTTTTGTTTAAATAATACAAAATTAAGAACAAAATTAAAACTATACGAAGGGAATTTTCTATAAATCATGCTTCAAAAAGAAAGATTTTTCAAACAATCCAAATCATATGACATCGAAGTAAAATTCAAAGATTTGGATTTATCCAATGAAATAATAAGTTTACGTGTGTTGTCTTCGATTCACACACCATATATGATATTTGTTTTGGATTTATTCATAGATTCTAATGACATCATTCTTGAAAAACTTTATGGAAAAGACCCATTGAAAATAAAAATTCGTCTTCTTGGACAGGAAGGTATTCAAAAAGAAGATTTAGACTTTGAATTGATGTATGTGAAATCAGATTTTAAATTTGTGAATAAAATGAAATTGAGTACAAACAAGCAAATAGATAGAACTCCAATAAAAATTTATTGTGTTCCCAGAAATGAATTTAAAATTGCATCTAAAAATATCAATATTGTTTTCGAAGGAAAAACAATAAAAGAAATTCTTCAAGATTTATCACAAAAAGCAGGAGGAATGTTAAAAATAGATGAAGATGGTATAAATAAGGAAAAGATTGATCAAATAATAATTCCACCAATGTCATTTGTAAAATCTGTAAAATATTTAAATGATATGTTTGGAATTTATGATGAACCATATCGAATGTCAATCGAAGAAAAAAATAAAATAAAAATTTTAAATCTTTCGAAACAAATGAATAAAAGTCAAACATTTACAATCTATCATCTTACGAATGATAAGGACGATAGAAAAATAATAGAAAAATGTAATGATGGGAAAAATTTTTATACATACGATGTTTTGAAAAGTAATTATTCGGCAAATACAAAATTTCCACTTCTGGGAAATACAATAAAACACATTACAAAACCGACAGACAAATTATATCATATTATTGAGCAAAATATAAAAGATGTCTGTTCGAACCATGGTCTTATTTCGAAAAATAAAGATTTTCCATTCGACCCAAATTTATCAGAACGAGTAAAATATTATACAAACCACACTGGATATGAAACATCGAAAACATTTGCAAATTCAATGGTTTCAAAATTTATTTCTTCAATGGCCACTCTGACATTCAGAATTGAAAGAAATTTGCTTATAGAAAATCTTCTAAATACAGGAGAGGCAGTAAAATTTAATACAGGAACTGTAGAATATTCAGATTTGAGCGGAAAATATATTTTAAGAAGTACTGAGTTGATTCTTACAAAAGGACAGACGCAAGATTGGACAAGCGTTGCCAAGGTAAATTTGATGAGAACAAACAAGACATCATGAATTTCGAATACAAAAATATAGGAATTTTAAAAATAAAATGAAAAAAGACATTAATATTTATCTCCAGGAATTTTTGAAATGCAAAAATGATTTTTTCTATTTTTGCGATAATTATGGTGTCATAGAACTTCCTGGCGGTGATGTTAAAATTCAACTATATGAGAGACAAAAAGATTTAATTCGATTAATTCAAAAAGAAAATAATGTAGTATGTTTAAAATCCAGGCAGATTGGAATATCCACAATAATTCAATTATATTGTGCATATTTAGTAACATTTTATAAAAACGTAATAATTGGAATTATTTCTAAAGACGGTTCTGAAGCCACTTCTTTTGCTAGACATATTACATCCTTTATTGACAAACTTCCAAAGTGGATAAGACCAAAATTTAAAAAACGAAACGAACAATCATTTTTTCTATCCAATGGATGTAAATGCTATTCCGCAGCAGTGAATCCAATCGAACCATCAAAAACACTGAGGGGAAAAGCAATCACATTTTTGGTTATAGATGAAGCATCGTTTGTAAATAAAATAGAAAAAGCATGGACCGGTCTCGTTCCTGCACTTGCAACCTCTCAGAAGGTAGCAAGAGAAAATAATATTCCATATGGTACATTAATAATTTCTACCCCGAATGGAACAACAGGAACTGGAAAATGGTTTTTTGAGAAATATACTCGATCTTTAAACGGAGAAGATATTTTCAAAGAATGTACTATCCACTGGAAACAAATAAAAGAATTGGCCAATGATCCTAATTGGTTTGAAACACAAAAAAAGATGTTTGATTCTGAACGGCAACTTCTCCAAGAACTAGAATTACAATTTATTTCAAACGAAGGTTCATTTTTTCTAGAAGAAACAATCAAAAAACTACAGGAAAATACCAAAGAAATCGAACCAATTGAAAAATTTAAATTATTTAATGGAGAGATTTGGAAATTCGCAGACGCAATTCCTGGAAGAAATTATATAATTGGTGTAGATACTGCTCCAGAAAACGGAGAAGACAAGTCGGCTTTGACTATTTTCGATTATGAAACATTAGAACAAGTTTATGAATTTCGAGGAAAATGTCAAGTTAGTGATTTTATTAAAATTGTAAAAAATTCATGTGCACATTATCCTGGGGTGATTGTTATTGAAAATAACTCGTATGGAAATCAAGTTGTCGAAGAAATAAGAAATTCAGAATATTCTCATATGTTATATAAAGAAAAAAGGGGAGACGCAATTATTCCTGGTGTTTCAGTAAACACAAAAACTCGACCATTAATAATAGAGTCGATTTATACATATATAACACAATTTCCAGAAATTATAAAATCGAAACGACTTGCTATGGAATTAATTTCTTTGGAATATAAAAAAAACGGAAAAGTCGAAGCCGCGTCAGGAACACATGATGATATTGCCCTTTCGATGGGTTTTTGTTTTTATGTTCGAAAATACGATCCTCCTATGATGATTAATCATAATACTCAAGAACATAAAATGTTTGTAGATATTATAGATATGAACAATACTAAAAAAACTTTTGAAAATTATTCTTTAGATGAGTTGAATAGGGATTTTCTCAAAAACCTGAAAGAAGAAATTTTTGAAGAAGAAAAAATAAAAAAAGAAACATACTATAATTTTTTTAATCTCTCTCGTGGATAGGATAAATTTATAAAATGGAAAAAAATAAAAATTTAAATGAGTTTTTAGTTCCAAGATTTCAAACGACGGAATTAGTAGGAAATTTTGAAAGCATTGGAAATATATACACAAACGATGCATTAAAAAAATATTTTTTGGGTGCAATAATCAACAGTCCAACACTAAAATATTTCGAAGAATTGTTTCATAGACTTATTTTTGAAGAAAAAATATTAATTCCTTGTTTTTTCAATAGAAATATTTTTTCATTTGCTTTTTATAAAATTTATAGACCAAGACATTATAAAAAAAGAATTGCAGGTTTTTATAGTATTGATACAAAATGTGTTTATATCATGATTGATAATAATCTGAATATCTTCAGTTTGCCAAATAGAATAGAACTAGAGAACGTTGTTGTTCATGAATTGACACATTGGTTTTCATTTGCATCAAAACCAAAATTTATGTCTGTTTTTAAAAATGATTTAATATTATTTTATAAAAATTTTTTTAGAAATATTTTTGAAATACAAGATATCACAACTATTTCTGATACTGATATAAATAAAATTCTTATTTTTTTATCAAAAACGTTTGATAGTTATTCGGATGTAAATACTAATCAGGCATTTAATAAATATAAAAATATTATAAGATCTATTTTTATAAAAAATGATAATATGGAATATGAAGAAAAATTAAAAATAATGTTTGTCTTTCTGAAAATTGCCCTAAGTGATTTGAAAGTATTTTTTAATATTTACTATTTACCAAAATATAGATTTATAATAGATTCTTTGAATGATGCATATTTTCAGTCGTTTGGGTTTGAAAATAATACTCGTGCGGTGTGGCAAGAAATTATTTTTCCTTCAGAAGTTGCATGTGTTTTAGCTGAATATAATATACGTAAAACGAAATTAATGCTATCTAAAATGTAAATTATTTTCATGGAGATAAATTTTTAAATGGATGAAAAAAAATTAGAAAATCTAATAAAGAAGAGTAGAAATAAAAAAGAAGATACCGATACGAAAAATTCAGTAGATAATATTATAAAAAAGACAAATCAGAAAATCAAAAATAAAATTAATATAGGAAATATTAGCTCTCTGAATAAAAAAATTTCTGATTTGGAAAAAGACTCTTCTCTATCTGGAAGAAAAATTGTAGAAAAATATGAAACCAAACCCTTACTGGAAATTCAATCGTCGATTGCAAAAATTGCTCAGAAATTAAAAGAAACCGTCGGATTTATAGCAGAAGGCACAAAAAACATTTCTATTGCCAGTGCTAAAGCAGTTCATGACGGAATTCAAGATTATCAAAGAGTTATTGCAGAAGATATTAGTGTAAATAAACAAAATCTTCTCGCATCTACTCTTGCAAAAGCGTCTCCTATTTTTGGATATTTTGCTGGTAAGTTTATGGAGAGTCAAATATTTCAAAAAGCATTTGCGAAAATAAGACTAAAAATAGTTGAGTTGTTTTCTGGTGGATGGGAGAGGATAAGAGATAAAGTTCGAGATCTCAAAGAACGTAAAAAAATAACAAAAATAAGTTCTTCTGATATTCCAAAAATGCAGACTGGTGGATATGTCAAAAAAGGCGGATTAGCGAAGCTTCACCCTGCTGAAGTTGTGGTCCCTGCTGAAAAATTTTTTAAAACTTTAGATAGTCGATTTGATACAGAAAAAACAAAAACCAATGTTAGTTTTTTTGAACAGTTGAAAAAATATTTTTCTCCGGAAGAAAAACCAAGCAATAAAAAGACAGGGTTTATTCAAGATTTTATTTATGGATTTGTAGAAGCGCATAGAGAAACACAGAAAAAACCAATGGATGTAACAAACAAAACTCTTCGTGCATTACAAGTTACATTATTAGGTCAAACATCCAGGTTAAGAGAAGCATTCCATTCTGCTCTTATAAAACATCCAGTAATAAGAAATACTCTTACTGCTGTTCAATTATTTACACGAGCAATGTTTGCTCCTGTCAAATTTCTTTTTACTTGGAGAGGTGGATATAATCGATATATTCCCAGAGGAACAAATACATTCTCAAATATTGCCGGAATTTTAGTTTCTTTTTTCGTTTTTTCGATGATAAAATTCGATAGGATGTTGTTATTTTTACAAAATATTGCATATAGTATTCAGTCAACAGGGAAAAGACAATTCGGTGAAACTGTAGATTATCCTCCCGTTCCAGGTGTAGGTAGAATTAGAAGAAGGTGGATGCCTATTGTATCTATAGGAAAGGGTGTTCGTGGATTATATAGATTAGGAAAACGAGGTGGAGCAGCTTTTATGCGTGGTATTAAACGAGTTTCTGTTGCTGAAAGGGCATTAAAAGGAAAAGAAACTTATACTACAATTGAACTACTCACTGATATTAAAAAATACGTTAAAAAAACTGCACATTCAAATGAAAAAGTAAAATCGAATTTAGATCATATGAGAAAAAAATGGAAAAGTTTTTCAGATATGATTTTTAAAGTTTTTCTTTTTGCTGGAAACGTGTTAGGAAAAATTCCATTTTTAGGACCAGCATTGAAAAATTTAAATTTATTTGGACGGTTAGGAAAAGTTGGAAGATATTTGGGTCATGGTTTGAAATTATTGGGAATCGTGAAACTTTTAAATGTTTTAAAAAATCTGAACTTAGCCAGTATTGCAAGAGGAGCAACTAGATTTGCTGGGCCTATTGGTGCTGTTTTTGCGTCATTAAATATTTTTGAAGATATGCTGGAGGGATCTCTCAAATCCAGAAAATGGTTTGGCGATCAACCAACAACAGCACAATCAATTTTTTCTGTTTTGGCAGCAATGGTTGGTGGAACAGATTCTGGTGTAAAAGGTGCTGCTAAAGGAGCATTAAAGGGCGGTGCAATAGGAATGGCAATAGGCAGTGTTGTCCCTGGAATTGGAACAATTATGGGTGGTGCATTAGGAGCAATTGCTGGTGGAGTGATGGGATTTGTCGGCGGGGAAAATATTGCTAAGGGAATGAGCGCAGTTTGGAATGGTGTTAAAGATATTGTTTCTAGTATTTGGGATATTGTAACATTTCCATTCACATTATTGGCACGATCATGGGAATGGATCAAAGAACAAAAAATAATTGGAAATTTAGCAAAAACATTAGAAGACCATGTAAAATGGAAAATAGAACCTTTTGTTATTGGAATTAAAAAACTTGCAAATATTATATGGGACGGACTGGATGCCCTAATTGAGGGAGTTCTTCAAAAACTACAACATGTTCCTTTTATTGGAACAAAAGTCAGACGATATTTGGAAGAAAGAGATAGTGGAAAAATAGAATCGATTAAAAAAGATCAAACATTGACACAAGCAGAAAAAATTCAAAGAATTCAAGAAATTAAAAATAAAAGATCAATCTGGAGAACGGCACAAGAAATTGAAATGGAAGCGTGGTCTCCTGGAACTATGTCTTCTGGGTTAGATATATCCACGAAAAAAGATACAACAATTGGAAAAACTAAAGCGGCTGAAGGAAAAAGTTGGTGGGAGAGAACAAAAAGTTTTGTTGCCTCTGGTGGGTCTGCATTCACAGGAGCGGCAGAATCAGATGTGTCGGTTACAAAAGAACTTCCATCTGATTTTATTTCAAAATTAAAATTAATGATAAAACATCACGAAGGACTTCGACTACAACCATATTTGGATTCTGTAGGAAAGCCAACTATTGGATATGGACATTTAATTAAACCAGGAGAAAATTTTTCCGGTGGAATTACTCTAGCAAAAGCAGAACAGATTTTTGATGAAGATTTTAGAACTCATTATAATGAAGCAAAAAGAATTCCAGGGTTTGAAAAATTAGATCCTGTTCGACAAGGTGCTCTGATAGATATGGTTTTTAATATGGGACTCAAGGGTGTTCTTAATTTTAAAAATACTCTCAGCAGTCTTACTTCAGGTGACTATAAAGGTGCCTATAAGGGCATTTTGGGCTCTAAATATTTTTCCCAGGTAGGATTAAGGGGACGAAGAATTGCTGCAATGCTAGCCACAGGAGAGCAGGGATTAATCGATTCTGCGGCAGCACACGGACAAAAATTAATGGCAAAGCACGGAGCAACTATTGAATCTACTGGAACAATCACTGCCAACGCTGGAGAAAAAATTATATCCACTCTTCCTACTGGAGATATAAAAACAAACGAAACACAAATGGGTTCTGTAGATAAATCAAAAATAATTGAATCTGAAGTTTCTAAGGAGTTGTCTTCTGCTGAATATGTTTCAGCTAGAAGCAAAGAAATGTATGATAAACTTTCTGGACAAATTAATGAAACAAGTATTTCCACAAAAAATATTGTTTCGAATTATATGAACAATACTGCAAATGCAGTTAATCAAACTAATAATTCAAATCAAGGATCTGGAAGAGGTCAAGACGAAGATCCTTATGTACGACAGATTCTAATGGGAGAAGTTTAAAAAATGCAACTTCAAAAAATCATAGGGCTTCCTCCAAGCACATATATTAGTGATTCTCTAATGTTGAATTCTATGCCAGTTTTAGAATTTACTCCTTGTTATCCAGAAATGGAAACAGGACTTACTCTTTTTTCTTTGAAAGAAGAATGGCAAGAATATGAATCTCTTTTGGAAAAACATGGATTTTCCTTGTCAGAAAAACCATTAAAGTTGGCATTTCTAGCTGAAAATTTACCGGCTGACTCTTTTTCAAATGATTATGGAGAAAGCTTTTTAGATAAATTGACAGATGTTGTTTCGTCTGGTGCAGCAGAAATTAGTCAAATTTTTGGTTCAAGAAATGTAAAAGAAACATATGGAAAAATATCCTCAATATTATCTGAATCTGGTGGTGTTGCTGGAATGGTTGGGGGTGGGATGGATACTGCTGTCAAACAAGCAAAATCATTTTTTGAAAAGGCAGAAGGGGGTTTTGGTAGTAGATTTCAGGGAGTTGGAGATTTAGTTTCTGGGTTGTTGGCTGGTGCTAGAATAGACTTCCCTCAAATTTGGAAAAATAGTGTATATAATCCATCATATTCTTTTAATATTCGTCTTTTTAATCCAAATCCTGGAAATAAAACAGCTACTGAAAAATATATTATTGGTCCTTTGGCAGCAATCCTTTTATTAGGTCTTCCAATCACAGAAGATGGAAGTACCTATAACTGGCCGTTTTTACATAAGGTTTATTGTAAAGGTCTGTTTCATATGGACCCTGCTTTTATAACAAATATTACCGTGACAAAGGGCGGAGAACAACAACTAGTATCTTATAATCAAAGACTATCAATTGTTGATGTCAGAATAGATATTGGATCACTATTTGGTTCAATTCTGGCAGGAAAACAATACGAATCTAAAAATCGTCCAACACTTGAGAATTATTTGAATATTTTAAAAGAGGAAAGAAAAATAGAAAGTGTAAGAGGAAACCCACAAGGATCTCAAAGTAGTTCACCTACATCAGATCTTTTAAAAACAAATCCTTCTGTGGCAAGAGAAACAGAAACAGAAAAAGGAATTTCACCGAGGGTTGGGGCGTCAGAAAAGGGTATTTATGACACGTTAAAAACGACCCAACCATCGATTTAATTTTAATTATTTTCCACATAAAGTTTTTTTGATAAAAAGAGTGATATAGATAGATAGAAATAAAATTATATTGAATTTTTCTCTAGTATTTGGTTCTTCTAAAAATTTTCGATTAGTTAGAATTTTTTCTAACAATACAGAAATTTGTTGTTTGAAATATATTCTTTCTGATGTTCTTTTTAAAGCGACTAATCCTCGTAAGTGTTTATAATATTGATTTTCATCACAAATATTTATTTTTAAATTCTGGATATTTTTCAAATATAAAGTTATAATTATTTTCAAATTATCGAAATATTTAATATTTGTCAATTCCGAAATAACGATATTTGAAATTGCAGATGGAACTTTTGATATAGATGCCGCTTCTCTATGAGAATTGTAATCAACTTGTTTATAGACACATATTTTTTTAGCAATTTCTTCTGAAAACCTTGTTTGTGCGGCTATTGGTACTAGTTCTTCTGGAGACTCTTCATCTGATGTTTTTTCTTCATATGTTTTGGATGCAGTTCCTGTTTTTAATACTTCGTAATATTTTTCTGCAAAACTTTTTATACTTCTAGAAATTCTAGTTCGACTTTCTACTATAAATGCAGAAATTTTTTCTTTATTCTGCGAAGCAATTCCTGCAATATATTTTTTTTCCATTTCAGAAGACATAAAAATAATTGCTCCTGGAATAGATCCTTCTCTAGAAAAAAGATGAATTTTTGGAATTAATTCCAATGCACTTTTAAAACCATCTGAATTACAAAATCTAATTTGTTTATTTATCAAATTCGTATAATATCTTATACAAAAATATTTCATCGTCAAAGAATAACCCAAAATTTCCTTTTTTGATAGAAAAAAATACATTATAAAAATCAAAAGATTTGTTTCTGGGCTTTTATGGAGAATCCATGCACTTTCTGGTCGTCCGCGATAAAAATATTTTACGAAGTTTTTTACATCTGAATCTTTTAATCCGCAAAAATTAAGAAATTCATAATAATCTCTTTTTAATTTTGGATAAAAACATGGTTCTGATAGATCATTCAAATCTGAAGAAACTCTTTTTAGAAGATATTTTTTCAGCTCGTTTTGTTGAATATTTGCAATTTGTAATAGAGTTTCCATTTTAAACCATTCTCACAGTAATATTTTCTTCACTAAAATGAATATACGCAGGAGTATATTCCAACAATTCCTCTTCTTGAAGAAGATTCAAATCAAATTTAAAAAAGATATCAGATTCTGGTTTTATTAGATGACAAAAATCTACCCCATCAATATTCTGAACAGTTTTGATAATTTCAGATCTTCTCAAATCTTTATTCAATCCAAATTGTGGAGAAAATGATTCGATAAGAACATCTTTTATATTATTTGAAAGTTCTATAATATTTCCTGAATAATTTCGTTGTTTTACTACTTCTAGTTCAATTTGAATTGGTAATTCATAAATAGGAATTACCCATTTAAATCCATTGAAAATTACTTTTTTACCCAATTCTGTAACCATAATAATATCATTTGTCAGTGGGTCTTGAATATTCCAAAAAGATCCAGACCACTCGATAATTTTGTTTTTATATATTTCTAATGGTCCTTCGGCACAATCTTTTACAATGAATCTTTCACCAGCAATAATTTCGGTCGGAAGTTCTAGAATAAGATCTTTTACTGCTTGTTTTGATACAGTATTATATTGCATGGTATACATTGTGCCAGTAGTATTTGCCAATTTTAAATTTATAAAATCTGTGAGCATTCTATAATTTATAAATTCCATTTCAGAAATTATTGATTGAAGAGTCAGAGATTCAAAATCTTTGATATCAACAGAATCATAAAAACTTTTTTTGATGACTGGAATATCATATGCGTTGATTTCAGAATCCAATATTTTCACATTACTCATCATATTTAAAGATTGTCTGACAATTATTTTTGCAGAATAACTCACAATTAATTCTGAAATATTTGCAATTGTAAAATTATATGTCAATTCCTTTTCTGGAATATCCAAATAATTATTAAAAATATATCGAAATTTTTTTTCTCCAGGAATATTTGTCATATTTACCAACTGTTCACTCTCCACAATTGCCATCGTACAAGAATAATTTTCATAATCTTCTGCGTCAGTGTAATAAAACAAATCAAAAATAATATGTGCACCATCTCTAGTAATTTCAATTCTATCGCAAATCAAATCAGTTTCGATATCATATGTTGATGTTAAATTCGGAATTACTTGTAATTCCGATAATATATAAGAATACTCTATATAATCGTTTGTTAGATGTCTCATATCTGCGATATCAGTATTGATTTTAAAATACAAAACATCTCCAAGACTTAGAACACCATCCTTGAAAAGAATTTGGTTTTGTGAAATTTCATAATAATGCCCGTAAAGGCCGTTATAATTTTCAACAGATCTCATTTTTGTCATAAAAACACCGTTTTTATAAACTTCCAGAGAATCATCTCCAACATTATAATTATTAGGAAGAGATATTAATTTTGTTAGCATGTCGGTATTTGTAACCACATGAGAAAATTTCAAAACCTCTGGAATATCTAACATTCTAACTCTCACAACATCATCGACATTCAAAAGACCAGGGGTAAAATTCAAAATATTATTTGTATAATCTATTTCGTAATTTATATTTTCTATTAAAATTTTACCATTAAGAAAAACCTTTATATCCATTACTCGACTGAGTTGAAATTCTGTGATTGTAATAGAATTTGATTCTGTCTCAATTCCAGATAATAATTTCAGAGTATCATAATTTGTTGACAGAGAAAGCCTGAATTGAAAAATATCTCCGTTCACAGGAGAAATGTTTTTTAGATATATAGTACTCGCGCTATTTTCTAGATAATCGCCATACTCAAGGCTTCCATAATAATTTATTTTATTTAGCAAAATTCCATTTCTATATAATTCAATAGAATTTGATCCAATTACATAATTAAAACCAGCATTTAATGTTTTTCCCTGACCAGTTAAATATCTATGGAAATGATCAAAAACACTAGAAATACCTTCTCCAAAATATGATTCAGTATCAAGTGTCATATCAAAAAGCGTATAATATTCTTCACCATCAACTTCTATAATTGTATTTTTTGGAATAAATGTTGTTCCGAGAGGAAATATTGTTTTTATGTTTCTAGTAGGAACTGCATCATTACTATATGTCATTATTGTAAAAATCTGAATTTCATTTATTTTTAGATCAGATCTTTTTAGAATTGGAATCGATGATTCTAGAATTGGTGCGTTTGGAATAATTGTTTTTATAACATTATAATCATTCTCAGAAACCAGACGATTTCTTGAAGTAAGATTGTCTATAGCATTTCTTCTTGTTTCATCAATAGTTTCTTCGTTTTTTCCACCACTCGCAGGAGAAATATTCAAAACAAAATAATTTAATATTTGTGTTTTTCCAGTAATCGTTGTTGTATAGATTCTTTCCCCTCGATTTATAGCACCAGCAATAACATTTCCATCTGCACCAAGAGTTTCTCTTATAGTAACTTTAACTGTCGCATTTGCTTTTGGTTGTTTTCCAATCAGACCATTTCCAAAATAAATTTTTATTCCGTCATATGATCGCCTGGCAACATATCCTGTATCAGTAGATGACATCAAATAAATACTTGAAAATCTTTGAAATTCTTCCCATGCAGTAGAATCTGGTTCTCGTATTTCTACTTTTATTCCTGAAACCTTTCCAGAAACAGGAACATCCAAATTTACAAACTGATATTTTCTAAGATCCCCATCAATCTGAAATTCTTGAATATTTTCAGTATACTGTCTGAGTGGAAGAATAATTGAAAATTCCATATCTGTTGTTGTATCGATATTCACTGGAATATTATATACTTTATTTTCCGTTGTTAATGTCACACTAGCAGATGAATTATTAAAAACACGAATATTTGTGGTATAATAAGTCGAAAAAACAATTTCATTTGCAAAAAATTTAAAACCTTCAGGAATAGAAAACTCCACTAGAGAATCTTCGAAACCAAAAGGAATTCTAATTAGAACGTTTGCATTCGAATGAGTCGCTTCGGACGCACTATATCCAATAAAAGATGCTAGATTTAAAACAGATTCTGGTAATTGTGCAAGTGTAAGAAAAAATTCCCTATATACAGAAGATGTATAAAAAAGAAGATTCGATGTTTGTGACGACAAAACATTTATAATATATGAAACAAAAGAGGTTTTTGTCAAATCAACGTCTTGTAGATCTAAATATTCTTTAATATATTCGGTAAGTTGTCGTCTGATTTGCTCTCTAGAATTATAAATTTGTGTTGACATCAATGGAAAATTATCAGACATTTAAATTTCCTTTTAAATAAAATATGCTCCAGAATTTTGATCATATTCTAATTTCAATAGTTCTTTTAATTTTTTATTTTTCTCCATTAGAATATTTAAAAATTCAAAAGTTTCCTTTTCATAAATATTTTTTGTGTATTCGAAAAAATAATATTCATTATTTACCTGAAGATCTAATTCATCTGTTGTTCTGGATTGTTCTGTTTCAATTTTTAATTTCCAATGTCGTTTATCAGTATTTGTTGTAATTTCTGCTCCTGTTACGACAAATAAGGGATATTTATCATTTGTTGGTCTTAAATATTCCTGTTCTAATTTCACAAAATCTCCTGGATGGGGAGTAAAATTATAAGTACTTGGAATTACAAATGAAGTCATATTTTCTTTTGTAACACCCAATTCGTTTGCATCAAAATTTGTTGAAATCTCATCAGATAAAAAAATGGGCAAATAATATATTTTATTATATTTTACCCCGGACAATTCTCCAATCCTCTCATATGGACCGTCCATCATATTTTCATTATCCCAGACAGTTTCTATTTGGTTCAGAAGATAATATGTCACAAGAAATGAAATAGCGTCTTTAGAATAATAATCATAAACTAATTTTTGATATTCATGAATATAATCATAAAGACGCTCATAAAATTGGGACATTTATTTTTCTACCTCATTTTTTGAAAAACCAAAAATATTTCCAACAACAGCCAATTTCTTTCTGGCTCCCATTTTTTTCATTCCCCTCCGAAGAGTATTTTCAGGAAAAAGCGGAGCAAAATCGAATTTCAACTCTATTATTGGAAATTTTTTTCCGTACATTTCAACTATGTCGTTTAGATTTTTATAAAAAATATCTGATTTTATATGTTCTCCTGGTTCTTCGAGTGATATTTTTTGTTTATTTTCGGCAATAGAAATCGATTGACACGGAATACCTTCCACCACCTGAAACTTCCCTTTGAAATGCAAAGTTTCTTCTTTCAAATATAAACGTTGTTTGTAAATATCATCTTCCGCAATAGCTAGCGCATAATATATATTTGGTTTATTTTCATCTACCGCATATAACATCAAATATACAAATGTGTCTTTCATAGGAATAAAAAAAAGATGAGAATTACTATTATGTTTTTTCTTGATAATTCCTTTTTTATTTTTAAAAACACAATAATAAACTTTTTTCATTATTTATTAAATCTCCCAAATAAGATATTTAATCTGTTCTTAAAATATTGAAATATATATTTTCATCAATAATTAATTTTAATTGTTCTTTTTGTTTATCATATTCGAAAAAAAGATTTACTACAAAACCTTTTCTAGAACGAATATGTTCTACTTTTATATCTATTATTTTTGCTCTGTCGTCATATCTTCTTAGACTATATGCAATTTCATTTTTAATATCTTCAATTGTTTTGTCGTCAGCTTGTGCAAAAACAAATTTATATAATTCACTACCATATTCAGGATCATCAATATATGTTCTTCTTGGAGTAGTCAGAATGTTCGACCATGAATTTAGAATTACACGAACATCCACAATTTCAGTAAAATCTCCAGTTGGGGAAATTTTAGAAATATAATCCTTTATCTGTCCTTGTTTTACCCCACCTTGAACATTTGAAAAACGATCTAAGAAATTTGACAATTATTTTTTTCCTTTTATTTTCTCGTCCATTAATTTCTGTTTTTCTTCCTCGAGTTTCATTTTCCATGATAATAAATTATGGAATCTTTTTACTGGCATTTCCATAATAGAAATATAATCCTGTTTACATGTTTCGATACAGGCAAAAATATTTTCTTCTAAACTCTTTCTGTAATCATTGATAAAATCAATTCGAGAAGACCATACGAAAAAATTGTTCTAGCAAATCGATAATGATTATTTCGTCTGCTCCACAATTTGTACAAAAACTTTTCATTTTCAGATCAATTCCATAATTTCCAAATTCTTCCATATATTTATTGAAAATCATTCTTTTATCTCTAGCAGGAAGACTCAAATATGCATCGATAATATCCAATCTATCATCATATAGGTCTGGTGGATTTGCTTCTGCATTGTCTTGTTCGAAACAATCAATTATGAGCGTTTCTGTCAAAACCTCAACTGTAACACCAGCACGATTTGAAAATGTTTTTAATGCATGTAGTTCATCCTTTAGAGATGGTTGTTTTACAGAAACAAAAACTCCCTTTGTGATAGGAAGTTCGAATCTTGCCTTTTTCTTCAAAATATCATCACCAGGATAAACATTTATATTGAATGTAGAACTTGCTTCGATTGTAACAGAATATTCCTTTTTACACGTACCACATTTTACATCGTAATTTCTGATTTCGTCATATGTGATATGGTAGAGACCGTACAAAAGGGCATCTCTATCTTTTGTGGTCACCGTCTCCAAAAAATCATTGAATGTTTTTATTTTATCTGGTTTTTCTACGAGTGTATCAAAAATACATCTATTCAAATGTTCTGTAATTTTTGTAGGTGTGACAAGACTTCCCTTAATTCTTTCCTCTTCCTGAACATTCAAAGAGCGCAATAGAAATGATAGGTTTGTTTGTGGAGTGATTACTTCATAAACAGGAAACTTTGAATTAAAACCTCTAAAAGCCATTTTTTATCTCCTTGTTCGTTTGTTTTCTAATCTATTTTTCTTTAATATCCATATCTAAGTTTTTTTATTTTTTCGTTTACTTTGTCAATATGTTTTTGTAATTTTTCTCTACATTTTTGAGGATTATTTGTTTTTGCACATTCTGACATTTTCGAACGAATGATTGAAATTTTTCTATTCAATGCATTTATTTTTACGTTTCTAATACATTTTACTTTTTCAACCCCAGATTTTGATTCACACATTTTACTAGCAGAATTGAAAAATGTTTTATATATTTGTGTTGCTGTTAAAACAGCAAATCCAGCGACTTTCATTGCAGTCATTGGATCTACAAATTCAGTCATATGAAATTTAGATTTAAAATTTTCTAATATTTGTTTTTTCGTTATTTTTTTAATATCCTGAATTTTCTCCCTTTCAAGAAAATTCAGGATACTATAAATATCGGTTTTCTCAACGAAAATAATTAATTGTCTTTTCTCTTTTTTCGAAAGAAAGTTAGATTCTAATATAGAAAATCTCAATATATTTTTGAAATCAGTATGTTTCATAATTGCTTGCTCCACCGACAATGTTGTTTCAATATGTTTTCCCTTACTACAAAAATTTAACTCAAATTAACCCCTCTTTAATTTTGTAATTTTAGATTCTAGTTTTTTGATCTTTTTTGCAATAATTACAGAACATTTTCTTGGGTCTTTTGTTTTCATACATGCAGAAGCAGATGTTCTAAGGTCTGTTAATTGTTTTTCTAGTGCTTGAAGTCTAAATGATTTTAGACACGCAGTCTTTTCCTTAAAATGTTTTCCTCTGCACGCTCTTGCTGCTTTGGAAAAAAATCTTTGATATGTTTTATATGCTCCGTATGTAAGAAGGGATGCTCCGAGTAGTCCTCCGATGATCGCACCAGCACCAGC
>ENA-UPXM01002261-UPXM01002261.1-activated-sludge-metagenome-genome-assembly--contig:-NODE-2261-length-22946-cov-13.289153_pt1 | contig 22946 bp, 19 predicted proteins | sample MGYA00238178_ERZ772708 | MGnify/ENA primary metagenome ERZ772708 (study PRJEB29002, sample SAMN05720212) | activated sludge metagenome | isolation source: anaerobic digester from wastewater... | reverse complement strand
ACCTGACAGGTGTGCGGCAGATATTGATGGAGTGGAAAAAACCAAAAGAAAAAGATGATGCAAAACTGAAGTAGCAGATAAAATTAATCCCTATTGAAACGATGAGAATTGACAATACCATCATAAAATATATTTGCTCATCAGATGCAGCCCTATTCACTAATTCACTTTACATTTTTCAGCCTTGAAGAGCTTTGAACAAGCAAAACAATATAAGATTTAAAAGCAAGCAAAAAGACAATTTATAAGAGAACTGCGCTGCATTTTAGTTGTGAAAACTATCACCACAACAAACTATGGAAACACTTGAGCAACCTATCAAACCTGCCTGGTACAAATTTTTTACTTGGCTTACGCTTTTGAGTTGAGCTATACGTTGAATCGAATATGCAGAATATCTCCATCTTTTACGATGTATTCTTTTCCTTCGACCCTCAGAGCCCCGTGTTCCCGGGCAGCCTGTTCTGATCCATACCGTACAAAGTCATCCGCATTGATCACCTCAGCCCTGATGAATCCCCTTTCCATATCTGTGTGTATCTTGCCTGCTGCTTTTACGCATGTTGTGTTCCGGGGGATTGTCCATGCCCTCATCTCTTTGCCCACAATAGTATAAAAGGTAATGAGGCCCAGGATCTCATAACCAACTTTAATTACACTTTCTATAGACATCTCTGTTATACCGTAAAGGTCCATGTATGATGTTCGCTCATGGGGCGACAAGTTTATAAGATCGTGCTCAAGCTTGCCGCATATATAGACTAGTCTGCTGTTTTTTGACCGGACAAACTCTTCTAAATCAGAGATTGGAAGTTTTTCCAGTGTTTCTTCGTCAATATTTGCAACATAAAAGATGGGCTTGGTAGTGATAAGGTTGAAGGTACGAACGATTTCTGCGTCTGTGTGGTCAAAATAATCCATAGCGATAAAGGAACCCTGCTCAAGGGTGGATTTGATTCTTGCGAGAAGCTCTATCTCCTTAACCCCTTTTTCCTTGGAGACTTTGGCAAGCCTCTCCAGCTTTGCGAGCCTTTCTTCAACAATCTCCAGATCAGAGATGATAATCTCTGTTTCCACAATCTCCACATCCCTTTTTGGGTCGATTTCTGCATAAACGTGGGGAACATTTTCCGTTTCAAAGCATCGTATGACGTGGGCAATAGCATCCACATTCCTGATATGTGAAAGAAATCTGTTGCCCAGACCCTCACCCTTATGGGCACCCTTGATGAGGCCTGCGACATCGATAAACTCGATAGTTGTCGATGTAACCTTTTCAGGTTTGAGGGTTTCTGAGAGCCTGGCGAGCCTGTCATCAGGTACTGCAACAATACCGACATTCGGCTCAATGGTACAAAAAGGGTAGGACTGACATGGTACGGTAAGTGCAGTTAGAGCGTTAAAGATGGTCGATTTCCCTGAATTTGGTAGACCAATAATTCCGCATGACCAACTCATATCCCCTCCCTTGAGCTCCAAGTTTCAGGCTCCGAGTCTATAGTTTTCACAAAGAGCCCGGAGCCATGAGCTGTCAGCTCCTATTATACATACTCATTGCCTTTTCTTTTCCCTCGAAAACAAAAGTGTGGAGGGCATCTACAGCACGGTCCAGAACATCACCAAGTTCCTCAACTTCATCCGTGTAAAATCTGGATAGAACATACTCTTCCGGGGGTATGGCTGGATTTCTGCCAATGCCAATCTTCATCCGGTAAAAAAGCGGTGAGCGCAATGCGTCTGCAACAGACCGGACGCCTTTGTGACCTCCGTCCCTACCATTCCAGCGTATCCGAATCCTTCCGAAATTCATATCAATGTCATCATGAATGATAACAATGTTCTCAGAGGTCAAAGATTTACGTTGCACCAGCGACGCAACAGGTCCGCCGGAGAGGTTCATATAGGTGTTTGGCTTGGCGAGGATAATCTCCCCTGATTCGCCAACTTTGCAACCACAGAGGCGTTTTTGTACTGCAATACGAAACCTTTCAGAAAACTTGTCTATAACGAGATAACCTATGTTATGCCTGGTGAAGGTATATTCAGATCCTTTGTTTCCAAGGCCGCATAGTAAAAACAAAAAGGACTTTATTCCTCCTTTTTCTCTACCTTTTCAGGTTCTACTTCTTCAACGGTCACTGGTTTTTCTTCTGCTTCAGGGGGTATAACCGTCACAACTGCCACATTCATCTGCTCCAAAAGCTTCACGCCGGAGAGAGAGATGTCGCTAACATGTATGGAATCTCCAATCTCAAGGTTTGTCACATCAATCTCTATCTGCTCTGGAATTTGGGTAGGCAGACACTCGACCATGATCGATCTCAAATGTTGTTCCACAATGCCATTGTTTATGACTCCTTTTGCTGTCCCGGTAAGGTGAATAGGTATTTCGATCTCTATCGTTCTTTCCATGGATACTTGAAGAAAATCTATGTGGGAGACATAATCTCCGAGAAATCCAGGCTGAATCTTTTTGATCATGACAGGTCTACTTTCTGTACCTGCATCTCCGTGGAGTTCCATGGTAAGGATTACGTTCTTCCGTACTCTTCTCATAAGTGCATCCCATTCTCTTGCCGAAATTTTTATCGGAACCGACTCTATGCCTCTGCCATAGAGTACAGCAGGTATACCTCCTTCTTTTCTAATTTTCCGGGTCACGCCTTTACCGGTACCTGTTCTCTTTTCTGCCCTCAATAATATTTCTTCCATCCCAGACCTCCTGTTATATACATAAACTTCTACCGGGCTCACGCCACCCCGTTAGCAATTAAAACTTGCTGAACTCCCTTTTTCAGTCATGGTACTCCCAGGACATGCCCATACAGGTTTTCACCAAAAGGGAATCTATATAAATAGTGAACTTACTGAAGCATCTTTGTGAATCCTTCTGATTGCTTCACCAAGGATTGGGGACACATCAAGCACCTTGATCTTCTTTACTTTACTTGCCTCTTCTGACAGCGGTATAGTATTCGTCACAATCAATTCTTTAATGGGTGAATTCTCAATCTTTTCAACAGCCCTTCCGGAAAGCACTGGATGGGTACAACAAGCAAGAACGGATCGAGCACCTTCCCTTACCAGAGCTTCTGATGCCTGTACTATAGTTCCTCCAGTGTCGATCATATCGTCGAGAAGTATGGCGGTTTTTTTGCTCACATTACCAATAACATGCATAACTTTTGATACATTAGCTTTCTCTCTTCGTTTGTCAATGATCGCGATGGTGGCGTTCAACCTTTTGCCTAACTCTCTTGCCCGTTCAACACCACCAGCATCTGGAGATACTACTACGATGTCACCCTTAATCTTTGCAAAATACTTGAAATGTACCGGCAGGGCATAGAGATGATCCACAGGAATATTAAAAAAGCCCTGAATTTGCCCTGCATGAAGATCCATGGCCAGGATTCTTGAAGCACCGGCAACAGTCATGAGATCTGCCACAAGCCTTGCAGAAATAGATGTACGGGGAACGACTTTCCTGTCCTGTCGCGCATAACCATAGTAAGGAATTACGACCGTTATACGCCCTGCAGATGCTCGTTTCAGGGCATCGAGCATAACCAGCAGCTCGACAAGGTTATGGTTGACCGGAGGGCATGTGGGTTGTACAATGAATACATCCATCCCCCTCACACTTTCATCAATTACAACCTGTACCTCGCCGTCGCTGAAACTGGCTACAATAGCCTTGCCCAGGGGTATCTTGAGAAAGCTGCAAATCTTCTCAGCAAGTGGTATATTCGCACTTCCAGTAAAAACTCTTAACTTGTTCACGCATCGCTCCTCGGTAGAATATCCTGGGGTGGGAGGATTCGAACCTCCGAATGCAGGCTCCAAAGGCCTGTGTCTTACCGCTTGACGACACCCCAATGGCCTGTTTTACAAAATTGGTTGCTTATTTAACTCCTTTTTTGTAGGCATTTAGAACGCATATCTCGATCTTTTGCCTTGTGGCCTTCTTTATTGGATGGACTGTGTCTCTATACAAGCCATCTTTCATTTTTTATGGGTATAACTACAAAAATCTTGCCTTCCTCATCTATCATCTTTATATCTTTTACAACACAACAATCATCAAGAACAATTTAGACATTAAGCCTTTACCTGGCTACCGCTAATAAGAAATATCTTAGCACCCGTAACCTCCATGACTCCCCCCCGATTTAACGCTGCGTGCTATAAAAATCTTCCCCATATTTGTTAATGAAGCCGATGCCTGTTTTGCCCCTTCCTCGTTTTCAAATATTCCAAAAACAGATGAGCCGCTACCACTCATCAGTGTTCCGCTGGCCCCAGATTCAATTAATCTATCTTTGATCGTTTTAATTATCGGGCACAGCAATATACCGATTCTCTCGAGGTCGTTTTCTAGAATTGCAGAAACTTCCCGAGTGCCACTAAATTTCGCAACCAATTTAATATCATTTTGCTTTTTTGTCAACACGATTTTTAGTCCTTCATAAACCCTTCTTGTTGATATTGATATGTTCGGGTAAATGATAAGGTACCAGAGGCTGGGTAACTCAACAGGTGAAATTTTATTGCCTATTCCCCTCATGATGCAAGCGTTCCCATACAGGAACAGAGGAACATCTGCACCGATACCTTTCCCAATATCATTCAATTCAGCCTCATTGATTTGGACCTTCCATATTCTGGCCAACTCTTTGAGTACAGTAGCTGCGTTGCTACTTGGACCTCCGAGCCCGCTTCCAATGGGTATGTTTTTTTCAACAAAAACCCTTACACCCCGGTTGATTTTAAACCTTTCTTTTAGGGCAACGGCTGCACGGTACATGGTGTTTGCTGCATCCTTGGGCAAGATATCTTTATCATCTTCGATAATAATAACATCGTCAGGGATTTCTTCTATGTGAATGACATCGAACACAGAAATAATATCAACAATGCTTACAATATTGTGGTAGCCATCAGGTCGTTTAGACACAACCTTGAGAAAAAGATTGACCTTTGCTGGTGACAAGACAGTGTGAGCCATAGACAGTTCCTGGTTTGGCGTTTAATATTTGGTGACAAAAACGCTTAACGCCTGAAGAAGCGATTTAATCGTAATTCGTAATGCATAACCTGTAATCCGTTGTAAGCCATATACTATTGGTTCTGTACTGACTTTAATGCTTACTTTTAACTTTTCATCTTTCACCATTTTTTATTCCCTTTCCACTTTTCCTGCTCGCCCTGTCTTTCGCCTATTGCCTGCTTTTTGCATACCGCTCGATTGATCCTCTAAAGCCAGTTGTGTATATTAGGGGGAGGCTCAGGACAGTTATGACCATTTTCACAAGGTACTGGCCTGCTATGAGGGGGAGAATGGGCATGACACCTGCAAATGCAATGGTGATAAAGATACAACTGTCGGCCAGGGTTGAAACTGTGTTGCTGGCAAGAACTCTTGACCATTTTGCTTTTTTTACACGATTCTTCCACAGGTGGTAGACCTCCACATCTACCATAGAGCTGATCAGATATGCTGTGAGGCTTGCAAATACTATTCTTGGCGTTGCGCCGAAGACTGTCTCATAGGATTTAACGTCCAAAAAAAAGGCTGGTGCAGGAAGATGAATGACAAGGTAGGCATAAATGGCAAGGAGAATATTTGCGCAGAAAGCCCCGAGGATTACCTTTCTTGAACCGTCCTTTCCATAGATCTCATGGATGACGTCAACAAGGGTGAATGTGAGGGTGTAGACAAAAACAGCAGATGGAACGACAATACCGAAAAGTGACACCGGCCTACCAGCGGTAACGTTAGCGATAATCTCGCACGCAACATACAGACAAACAAAGATAAGACCCACTAACGTACTCCTTCCACTTGAAAAATATCGACACTAAACTCTGGATTGGCAATGATATTGACGTTTGTACTGTAAGTATGTTCAATAAACTCTATGGAGCTTTTTTCTTCTTCATACAGAAGACTTGCGACTTCCGGCGAAAGATACACATTAATCTTTTTTCCACCTTCTTTCCTGCAAAAGGTCCTGAGCTCCCGTAAAACTTCATAACATACCGTATAACGTGATTTTATGTACCCAGAGCCTTCGCATGTAGGACATATTTCTGTAAGGAGATTCACAATATTGTGCCGCGTTCGTTTGCGCGTGATCTGCACAAGGCCAAGTTCGCTTATTGGATAGGCAAAGGTCTTTATCCTGTCTTTCTTTAATGCCTCCATAAGGGTCTGGAAGACTGTCTCCCTGGATTCCTTACGCTCCATATCAATAAAATCGACTATGATAATGCCGCCGATGTTGCGCAGCCTTATCTGATACGCTATTTCCTTGACCGCCTCCAGGTTTGTCCTGAGAATGGTGTCTTCCAGATCCTTTCTGCCAAGATACCTCCCGGTATTGACATCGATCACTGTCAGGGCCTCAGTATAATCTAGAACAATGTAACCCCCTGACTTCAACCAGATCTTTTTCTGCAAAAGCTTTCCAATCTCCACTTCAATCCCGAAGACCTCGAAGATGGGGTCCCTTTCATCAAAGCAAACTACTTCGCAGCCTTGTTCGGGAAGGTAGTCTTTGAGAAATTCTCCCACCTTCTTATAAACAGATGCGTCATCAACAATGATCTTTTTCAGGTTATGAGAATGTAAATCTCTTATCACCCTGAAAATGATTCCGAGGTCCTGATGCAGGATAGAAGGGGCCCGAACAGTTTTTGACTTTTCCTGGATGCTTTCCCATATTCTTTTGAGGAAGTTGAGGTCTGCCCGCAATTCTTCAGGTGTTTTACCTTCTGAAGCGGTTCTGGCTATGAGTCCGTAACCTTTGGGACATATCTCTTCTTTGAGCATGGAGGCAAGTTTCTTTCTTTCATCTTCCTGTTCAATCCTCCTGGATACTCCAATGTGTTCAGTCCCTGGCATCAGAACCAGAAGTCTGCCGGGAAGAGTTATCTTTGAGGTCACCCGTGTGCCTTTTTGCCCGATAGGCTCGCGAGAAACCTGAACGATCAATTCCTGGCCCTCTTCGAGGACCCCCTCGATCCTTTCGTTGATGGCAATAGGGTAATCAGAATCCTCATACTCCTCGTACATCATCCTGTCGAGAATGATGTCGCCAACATAGAGAAAGGCTGATTTTTCGAGGCCGATGTCAACAAAGGCTGCATCCATGCCAGGTACAATTCGAACAACTTTTCCTTTGTAAATGTTGCCAACCATGCCATTGTCATTTTTCTTCTCAATGAAGAACTCAACAAGAACACCATTTTCCAGGAATGCTATACGCGTCTCATTAAACGTAACGTTAATTATCAGCTCTGAGGCCATGGATCCTTCTGTCCTCCACCTTTATGATTCTCTGGAAATCACCTTTTGCCCTCAACTCTTTGATGCCTTTACCCTTCCAAGTGTAAAAATGCCATTTACTATTATACCCCAGTTTCCATAATTCCATATCGATACTTTTATCGGCTATGAGGAGGTATGAATAATCTTTTCCCATATTTTGAATGCTTCCTTTGATAAACTCAAGAATCTTGGTCCCCTTGGGCAATATTTTGTTTATTTCACCTATCATTTTTTCATGTATCAGGATTCCCGTGTCTGTTTCAATCTCTATCAATTCGCAAGTGCTTTCTATGCCAATCGGTAGCGCATCTGAAAGAGATATTTTTGGCATGGGATGGAATTTACCATGAGTCCTTATTGTGATTCCCAGAGATCGAAACGCACGGAGAAGAATGTTCATCATGTCAAGATGTCCGATATACCGTGCATCCCCATATTTGCCATACCGGAAGGTATACTTGATCCCCGGTATTCGTTCACAGTTGGGTCTGTCTGCGGGAACCTCGGCATGGGCAGGAGTTTGGATTGAGGACGTATCGATTTTGAGTTTTGAGTTTTGAATTTCGAATTGGGAGAGCTCAAAATCTTGAACTGGATTCTCGACAAACGCCGAACGCACAGCACTGAACGAAGAATCCCGTGTCTGACCCGACTCTGTACAACCTATGCCACACGATGCACATCCGGTGTAACAGTCCCCTGTCTTCTTGCCTGCTTCGGCAAGGATAAACTCATGGGCAAGGAAGGACTTGTCAATTCCAGTGTCAACTATATCCCAGGGAAGGGCGCTTTCTATTGGTTTTTTACCCAGGTAGTCTTCTATCGAGATCCCTTGCTGATTGAACCATTCATCGTAAAGTGCCGGCTGAAAATATTCCCGCCATGCTTCAAGCTTTATACCCTTGTGGAACAGGTATTCGAAAAGTGGCCATAGCCTGCTGTCGCCCCTTGCAACAATTGCTTCAACAAGGCTTGTTCTGGGATCCCTATATTTTACCTTCACCCTCCTGCCTTTCAGAATTTTCCTAATCATGCTAATCTTCTCTGAAAGGATCACCTCATTTTCCATGGGTAACCACTGAAAAGGTGTGTGCGGTTTTGGAATGAAAGGGGAAACTGAAAGATTGATGTTTATGCGCTCTTTTTCAAAAGGGGAAAGTATCTCCTTGATAGCCAAAAAATCTTCTTCAGTTTCCCAGGGAAAGCCGACCATAAGATACAACTTGAGTTTTCTCCAACCATATTGTTTAAGCAGGGGGAGTTGTCCGAGAAGAACGTCCACGTCTATATTTTTGTTAATCCTGCATCTCATACCTTCTGTAGCCGATTCGAGAGCAAATGTGAAGCCTGTTCGAGCAATATCACCCATAAGGCTGATCTCACGCTCCCTGATACTTCCAATTTTTAATGAGGGTAAAGAGACTGACACGCCACGATACCTCTCTTTTATGTAGGCTATGGTATCGAAGAGGGATGTATAATCACCAGAACTCAAGGAAAGAAGCGAAATCTCTTCATAACCGGTGCCTTGCATGCCCAGGTCAATAATCTCCTTCAGTTTTTCAAAGGAACGTTCCCTGTAAGGCCTGTATCCGAAACCTGCAAGACAGAACCTGCAACCATTACCACATCCTCTTGATATCTCAACATTGAACCTGTCATGGATGCTTCCCACTACTGGTATGGGAGGCCTTGTTGGATGATAGGAATCGTCAAGATCCTCAACAAATTGTCTTCTGACCGGGGTCTTTGGAAAAAGTGGAGAATAGACCCCTTCGAGCTGTGCCAAACCCCCAATAACCTTTTCATGCGGTTCCCCTTTCAGGGTTTTCAACACATGCAGGATTTCAGGGAGTTTTTTATCAGCCTCTCCAATAACGATGATGTCGAAAAACTTCTGAAATGGTGCAGGATTGAGCATGGATGGTCCTCCACCCACCACAATAGGACCTTTCTTCCTGTCCTCAGCTCTCAAGGGGATTCCTGCAAGGTCGAGCATGTTGAGAATATTGGTGATATTGAGTTCGTAGGAAAGGGAAAAACCAATCATGTCCATGGCAGAAAGTGGTGTTCTGGATTCGAGAGTTGTAAGGGGGCGACCATTCTGCCTCAGGTAAGTATCCATATCACTCCACGGCGCAAAGCAACGCTCACACCAGACACTTTGTACGCTGTTTGCGATGCCATAGAGTAGAAAAAAACCATAATAAGACATGCCGACCTCGTAGAGGTCAGGGAAGCAAAGCGCAAACCTTACAGACACCTCGTCAGGATCTTTTATAATCCGATTTGGCTCAATACCTGTGTATCGGGCAGGCCTTGTTATGAAATTAACAATATCGAGCATTTATTCAGTCTACTATATCTCAGTTAATTGTGCGAAGCTACCGGTATTAAGAAGCTGAGAGGGACGAAGGTTTACTTCAACTTCTTCTGTCTACTGTAGCTGTCCCTTCATAACGCCCTCGAGATCTTCCATGACCATGCTTTGGATTTTCTCAAGTGCTTCTTTGCTCTGGCCCTCAAACCGAAGAACAAGAATCGGTTGTGTATTTGAAGGTCTGACGAGTCCCCACCCATCATCAAGAAGAATCCTGACGCCGTCTATATCGATAATGTTGAACTTGTTTCGATAATAGTTGGTCAGTTTATTCACCACATCGAATTTAACAGTGTCAGGACAATCGATGCGTATCTCAGGGGTGGAGTAAGTTTTCGGTATATCCAACAGATAATCGGAGAGTGGGCGATCATCTTTGCCCATGATTTCGAGAATCCTGAAGGTCGAATAGATGGCATCATCAAAGCCAAAGAACTTGTCTGCAAAAAAGATGTGTCCGCTCATCTCGCCACCCAGCAAGGCTCCTGTCTCTTTCATTTTCTGTTTAATAAGAGAGTGGCCTGCCTTCCACATGACCGGAATGCCGCCATGCTTTTTCACATCATCGAAAAGATTTTTTGAGCATTTTACCTCTGAGACGAAGGTGGCTCCTCTGTGGGTTTTCAATATATCTCGCGCGAAGATAATCATGAGATAATCGCCCCAGATGATGTTGCCCTTGTCATCTACTACACCAATCCTGTCGCTGTCACCATCGTATCCGATGCCGATGTCAGCTTTTTGCTCGAGAATTGTTCTTCGCAAAGTCTCCATATTTTTCTCAACTGTAGGGTCGGGAAAATGATTGGGGAAGCGGCCATCCATTTCACAGAAGAGCTCGGTAACGTGCTGCCCCATCTCCCTGAGTATGGGGACCGCAACAACTCCACCGGTTCCGTTTCCAGCATCGACAACAATGTTGAAGCTCTTTTTCAGATTTATGTTGGATCTCAGAAAACTGTAATAATCTTTCACAATATCATTGTATTCACTGTACGCCCCTTTGCCGCGATTAAAACGTTTCTCCTCGATCAATTTTCTCAGGTACTGAATCTCGTCCCCAAAGATTGTGCTTTTTCCGAAAGCAACCTTAAAACCATTCATCGAGGGAGGATTGTGGCTCCCTGTTATCATGATACCGCCCTGTACATCAAGGGTAAAAAGAGAATAATAGAACAAGGGTGTAGGAACCAGCCCGAGATCAACAACGCTCAGTCCTCCTTCTATCATGCCCTCAACAACGAGATTTCTGAAATGCTCCGAACTGAGTCTGCAATCTCTTCCCAGGGATGCTTTCTTTTTTCCTCTTTCTGCCATATAGGCAGCAAATGCCCGCCCTATGTCTCTGACAACCGGGTCTGCCAGATCCTGCTCAACATCTCCCCTGATGTCATATTCCCTGAAAATGACCTTATTCATTGTTCTATCCTTTTTCTGGGGCTTACATCTGCCTTCACCTAGACTTTGAAAATATGTAACCCATTCTGTCTGACTTTTTAGATTTATACAATTTTAATCGTTACGGTGAACCTTCCCCTCCGTTCAAGAATGGGCTGGTTTATACCCATCCTCCGATTCTTAACCTTACTCGTTATCCCGTATCCTTTTCAGTTCGATCGTGACCTCATTCATTTTATCCATGCAGGACATCTCTACTACATCTGGATTGCCCCATTCGGGAGGGAAGCCTCCTCCAAACTGAAGCATAATAACATAGGGAAAGAGATCATGGTAGAAAAAACCGCACATATTGCCGGTGTTGTGGCCACTCAGTTCGACCTGATCCCCAACTTTATGGCCTGCGTTACAATGCCCTTTTACACTCCTGACAGTCCCTATAACCCGAAACCCAATTCTGTCTTCCCCCATAACTGCTCCTTTCGTTATTTGCTCGCAACCATCAGCCCATGTTACGGTTCCACAAATGCGGCGCCGATAATTGCTGCATCTTCTTTCAACTTTGCCTTCACGATTCTCATATTTTTTAGGGAAGCTGCCATAGATCTTTTTTTTAATATAGGTTTCACGTCTTCTATGAGATGATGTGTTCCATAGACAACTCCCCCTCCCAACACAATGATTTCAGGGTTTAACAGGTTTACCATGCTTGCGAGGCCTGCACCGAGGTATTCAAGAACCTCATTCCATATATTTTTACATAAGCCATCTCCAATATCAGCTCCCGATTCAACGTGTCCGGCATTCAGGATCGATATGTCACCATTGATGAGTTCCCATATTTTTCCTCTGTAACCGTTCTTTAAATGTTTTTTAACCCTCTCAACAATATAGGCACCACCGCAGTAAGCTTCGAAACATCCAGTGTTACAGCAGTTACAGGGATAGCCAAAGGGATTGAGAATTATATGACCGATTTCAGCACCTGCATTCCTGAAACCCCTGAATACCTTTCCATTAATGATGATTCCTCCGCCGATTCCTGTGCCGATGAATACTCCAAGAACATGGCTAGTTCCTTTGGCTGCGCCAAAACGCCACTCTCCATAGGTTGCAGCATTTACATCATTTTCCACAAATGCATCAATGCCCAACAGCGCCTCAATATCATCCCTTATGGGTGCATTGTGCCAACCAAGGTTGGGAGAAAAAATGATTTTTTTGAAATCCTTGTCTATCTGCCCTGCACAGGCAAGACCAATTCTTTTTAATGACTCTCTGGGGATAGTCTTTTCTGAAAGAAGGCCAAGCACCATGTCAGCTATAGCATCACGAACGACGGGGTAGCTTTTTTGATGTCCCACAAAGATTTTTTTTCTGGCTACAACCTTACCAGAGTTGTCCACAATTCCAGCCACTATCTTTGTTCCGCCAATGTCAATTCCCATTCTCATGCTTGGCTCCTGGTTAATACCCCACAGAATAAAAATGTTTGCTCACCTACCCGTGAAACTTTATCTCCTATGGGTCTGCACCTAAGTCTGGAATATCTCTTTCATCTCCTGAGCACTTTTAACTGCCCTACCATAGCGATAGCTATTCTTCAGGTATATGAAGATGACTATTTTCGATTCAGCATGTATTCTGAACCTAATTATTTTCTGGATAGACCTCGTAAATCTCATCATGTAAAGAGAAATCCCCTGTACCGAACAATTCTTCGCCCATGTATACGACCATCCAACTAAACCCATTGGTGCCTGTCTGTAAGAAATAGGCTCAGGGTACGGACAAAAATGATAAATAATAGCGAAGAGCGTTAGGAAAGACCCTTTTCGTTTGACATCTCCGTACCATCTAAATAATATATGTCAACACTCAAAATCTCAAGGTAAAAAGGGGTTCCCATGGAGAAACAGTATGTTGTTGATGACATAACCGTGAAGGACACGTGGCGCCTGTTCCACATCATTTCAGAGTTTGTTGAAGGATTTGAGAATCTCTCGACTATACAGCCTGCAATAAGCATTTTTGGCAGCGCGCGATGCAAAGAAGGAGACCTCTTGTACACGAGGGCATACAATCTGTCAAAGCTTCTCGGGAAAAACGGTTTCAATATAATTACCGGCGGCGGTGGCGGCGTGATGGAAGCAGCAAATAAAGGTGCTGCAGAGGCTGGGGTGAAGTCAGTAGGTCTCAATATTGAACTTCCTTTTGAGCAGGTACCAAACAGGTATGCAAACATTACACTCCAATTTCGTTACTTTTTTGTGCGCAAGGTGATGTTTGTTAAGTACGCAATGGCATATATCGTGCTTCCTGGAGGTTTTGGAACCCTCGATGAGTGTTTCGAAGCTTTGACACTTATTCAAACAAAGAAAATCAAGCCGTTCCCAGTTATCCTTGTTGATTCATCTTACTGGAGAGGGCTTGTTGAATGGATGAAAGCTAACCTGCTTTCATATGACAAGATATCCCCGGAAGATCTTGAAACCTTCAAAGTCATAGATGAAGCAGGAGAGATTGTTCAATACTTGAAAAAATTCGTCATACTATAATTGGACCTGCGTCATTTCCTCTACCTGCTAAACTGTCTGAGACTATCCATTTTCACTCAGGAACAGGCTGGTTATATTGCATCGTTAGCTTATCCTTGTATTTTGTCCTGTCTGCCCATTCTTATGAGCCTTCCGGCGTTCTTTGGCGTGATGCCTATCAGTTGCTCTGATTGACATCACTCGCACGAACTGCTACAAGAGAAATATACGGGTAGTGAGAGGAGTCCTATGAGACAGGTCTGTATAACATCAATTATGTGTGGATTCTTTCTGTTTTGCCCGAAAGGATATGCAGCGGATTGGGTATATTTCGCTAAGGACAATGCGGGCAATTACAAGTTCTACGATCGTACATCCATCAGTTATTTGTCACAGGGCACAGTAACTGTATTGAAAAAAGATGTGTATTCACGGCAAGGCATTGCGGATTATGTAGCACAACGGGCTAAAAATAATTTGAGCACCTTCGGGTATAGCGAGCTGTCACACGTTGTGTGTAAAGAAGAATTGAACTGCAAGACAAGAGAATACAGGGTTTTAGCCTGTACCATGTATGACAAATCAGGCAGCGTCTTAGAAAAGCAGAGCGCCTCTAACGGACACCAGGCGTGGGAACCCGCTATCCCAGGATCGGAAAACGACGCGTTTGGCAAACTTATTTGCACTTTGTCCCCAAAGAAGATAAAGAAGAAGAAGTGAGAGACTAAAGACGAATACAAAAAAAGGAGTACTCAAAAACCTATTTCCTGTGGAAGTCTTTGTGTAGTTCGTAATTGCGGTGTGCCCTTCTTGTCAGGCAACACTTGTTTGCAATGAGCCTGAAGGTTTCCGAAGAACTCCATAGCTATGCTTTTTGTCAGAAACAATTGCACAGCGTTTTCGTTGAATTCAAATCATTATGGAAAGCATGTGCTGCGAAGAAGGTCCTCCTCCAACAGCATCAAAAGAGTCATCGCCGTTGCCATGGCACATCTGAAAGGGCATGTCAATGGCCCAGCAGCCTCGTGGATATGGTATGGGTTTAAGTGAAACCCCTAATAAAGGCCTCTCACGTTTTTTGCAAACCCATATATCAGGAAAGAGAAGAGAAGGAAAACAAGAAACAAGTCATCAATTCAGCCTGTCGATTTATTTTGTTGCGAGTAATGCCCGTGCCCGTTCCAGATCACTTGGGGTATCAATCCCGAAACCTTTGTATTGAGTAACAATTACTTTAATTTTGTGCCCGTTTTCCAGGGCCCGGAGTTGTTCAAGGGATTCTGTTTCTTCGAGTGGGCTTTTTGGCATGGTCACAAATAAATCAAGAAACTGCCGGGTGAATGCGTAGATGCCAATGTGCTTATAGGATAAGCCTGGAGTCCGGAGCCCGGAGTCTGGAGTTTTTACGAATGGGATGGAGGAACGGGAGAAGTAGAGGGCAAAGTTAAAGCGGTCTAGGACAACTTTAACCGTATTTGGGTCCTTGTAATCACGTTCATCTGTTAGGGGGCAACACAGGGTTGCCATCTCTGTATTCCCCTGCTCCATGGTTGAGAAGAGTTGGTCTATGATAGAGGCCTCAACGAATGGTTCATCGCCCTGAAGGTTTATCACAATGTCCGCATCTCTACCTTTCATCGCTGCACAGACCCTGTCTGTTCCACTCGGAAGGGCAGGGTCGGTCATGATCGTCTCAGCCCCAAAGGCAAGGGCAGTATTCCTGACTTTTTCGTTATCAGTGGCAATGAGTATACTTTGTGCAAGCTTCGACCTTTGTGCTCCCTCATACACCCATTGGAGAAGAGGCTTGCCACCGACATTAATGAGCGGTTTTCCCGGTAACCGGGTAGAAGCGTAGCGGGCCGGTATAACAATAATTCTTTTCATGATGTCCGCCCGTTCAGGTATTGTTTCAGGAACGATCCAGTATGGCTTTTTGAAACCCGGCAAAGATCTTCAGGTTTGCCTTTTGCAATCACCATTCCGCCTTTTTCTCCGCCTTCTGGGCCAAGATCCACAATATAGTCAGCGCATTTTATCACATCCATATTGTGCTCTATGATTACAACGGTATTCCCTTTGTTTACCAGCTCAAAGAGCACATGAAGGAGTTTGTCGATATCGGCAAAATGAAGGCCTGTTGTAGGTTCATCAAGGATATAAAGGGTTTTACCTGTATCCCTTTTAGAGAGTTCCCTGGAGAGTTTTATTCTTTGAGCTTCTCCTCCGGACAGGGTAGTGGCTGCCTGGCCAAGTCGGATATACCCCAGGCCAACCTCGGAGAGAACCTTCAATTTATTCTTAATGAGGGGGAAGGCATCAAAAAATTCCATCGCCTGAGTTACTGTCATTTCAAGGACGTCCGCTATGCTTTTACCCTTGTATTTAACTTCCAGGGTGTCCCTGTTATACCTTCTTCCTTTACAAACATCGCACACAATATAGATATCCGGCAAAAATTGCATCTCTATTTTTACGAAGCCTTCGCCTGAACATGATTCACACCGGCCGCCCTTCACATTAAAACTGAATCTTCCCTCCTTATATCCTCGTACACGTGACTCGGGGAGTTTTGTGAAGAGCTCACGGATGTAAGTAAAGACACCTGTATAGGTTGCGGGATTTGACCGGGGTGTTCTCCCGATGGGCGACTGGTCTATGTCGATTACCCTATCCACTGCCTCGAACCCAGTTATGCCATCATTTTCACCGGCACGATCTTTGGATTTGTACAGTTTTTGTTTGAGGAGTGGATACAGGGTATCCACAATGAGGGTGCTTTTTCCAGAACCGGAAACCCCTGTAATACAAGTTAAAACGCCGAGTGGAATTTCTACGTTTATGCCCTTGAGGTTGTTGGCGCGTGCCCCTTTGATCTTAATAAATCCTTTCGGTTTCCGACGTACTTTCGGCATCTCTATTCTGAGACGATCCGAGATATACATGCCGGTCACTGATTCATCATGCTTGCATAACTCCTCAGGGGTACCCTGAAAGACGAGCCTACCACCGTTTTCCCCGGCACCGGGCCCCAGGTCGATCACATAGTCCGAAGAAACAATGGCATCATGGTCGTGCTCCACGACAATGACAGTGTTGTCAAGGTCTCTTAAGCGCTGGAGCGTGGCAAGAAGCCGTTGGTTGTCCCTCTGGTGGAGACCTATGGTCGGTTCGTCGAGAACATAGAGAACTCCGGTGAGACCGGAACCAATCTGTGTCGCAAGCCTTATCCTCTGTGATTCACCAGATGAGAGAGTGGCCGAATTCCGTGCAAGGGTGATATAGTCGAGGCCAACGTCGATGAGAAATTGCAAACGAACGCCAATCTCCTTCAGTATTGTTCGGGCAATCTCTTTCTCTTTATCAGTAAGCATGAGATCTTTGAAGTACTGAAGACAACGAGAGAGGGTCATCTGGGCGACCTGGTCAATATTGAGGTTGTTGATTTTTACCCAGAGCATCTCTTTCTTGAGCCTGGTGCCATTGCATGTGGGACACGGAATAAGGTTGATAAAGCGTTCAAATTTCTCTTTTTCCCATGGAGGAGCATTTTCCCAGTCTTCTTGGAGTTCTCTGATTACTCCGGGAAAGCTCTTCTTGACGAAGTCCCTCCTGGAGCCTCTGTTGTAGTGAAAGGTAATTTCCTCTCCATTGGACCCGTGAAGAATAGCATCTTGAACATACTTGGGGAGATCTTTGAAAGGTTTTCGGATATCAATATTGTAATGATTTACAATAGCCTCAAGAAAGGGCATGAAATGAACTGGGCTTTTCTCGCTCCACGGGAGAACAGCACCCTCTCGAAGGGATAGGTCCTGATTGGGAATGATCAACACAGGATCAAAATATTCCTTTACGCCGAGGCCGTAACATGCGGGACATGCTCCGTAAGGATTATTGAAAGAAAACATTCTTGGGGTGATTTCCGGATAGCTGATTCCGCAGTCAGGGCAAGCAAACATTTCGCTAAACACCATGGTTTCCTTTTCTGACTCCACCTTGACGATGCCATTTGCCTTTTGAAGAGCCAGTTCCACCGCCTCAAAAAGCCTGCGCTCAATCCCATCTCTGATGGTTATCCTGTCAATGACAACATCAATTTCGTGCTTCTTGTTCTTATCGAGGACGATCTCCTCGGCCAGATCGACTATGGTGCCGTTCAGCTTGATTTTTGTAAAACCCTGCTTCCTGAGGTCATCAATCTCCTTTCGGTACTCTCCTTTTCTTCCCCGTATGATGGGTGCAAGGATCGAAAGTTTGGCGCCAGCACCTGCAGCCAGAATTGTATCAACTATCTGCGGGGCATGCTGGCTGGTTATTTCTTTGCCGCAACCATAGCAATAAACATGACCGATACGAGCGAAAAGAAGCCGCAGGTAATCATAAATCTCTGTAACAGTGCCGACTGTGCTTCGAGGGTTCTTGCTGATCGCCTTTTGCTCGATGCTGATGGCAGGTGAGAGGCCTTCTATATAATCAACATCAGGCTTTTCCATGAGCTCCAGGAACTGCCGGGCGTATGACGAAAGAGATTCCACGTATCGTCTCTGTCCTTCAGCATATATCGTATCGAAGGCGAGGGTTGATTTTCCAGAGCCACTCGGTCCGGTAACGACAATCATCTTATTCCTAGGAAGTTCAACGTCAATATTTTTGAGGTTATGTTGTCTTGCGCCTTTGACAAAAATCTTATCCATTATATTCCCATATTTGAATCTTGCCTGCCCTGTTAAGAATAGTAAGTTGATTATCCTGGGTTCGGCAGATTTGCGTTACTTTTTTAATGAAATATATTGCTCTGAACTCAGAACCGAATCAGTCAGAGCTGCTTAACATGATATATTTTATCAGAGTGAGCACCCTAATTCAAATAACGCAAGAACTGGCGATAGGCTATGGTGGACAAGGAAAATCAGGAGCGAAAGAAAAAAGAAAAAAGTGTAACTGAGAAAAAACTTATATAGCCTTTTGCAAGCTTAACGGTCTCCTGTTTTTTTATTGATTTATTGTATTATCCACTGTACATTTACAATATCGGTAAACCCTCATGCACATTTTTGTTAACGTGCCATACAGGATGGTGGAAAAGAACCTGGAGCGGGCATCGAGTCTTTCCATTGGCCTTGAGATCTATATCGACAACCATCTCATCGAGGAAATCGATACTGGTCATGTGAAGGAATTGGGTAAAAAGCTAAGAGATTTTAATATCCCGTGTACAGTGCACGCCCCCTTCATGGATTTAAGCCCGGGAGGTTATGACAGGTTAGTGCGGAGAATCACACGGGAAAAACTGAAGAAAACCATAGAAATAGGGAATATCCTAGAGGCCAAGGCATGTGTTTGTCACCCGGGGTATGACAAATGGCGATTTGACGGAAACGAGCAACTCTGGCTTGACGGAAGCATTGAGACGTGGTCAGAGGTACTCGATGCGGCAAATAGAGATCTTCTCGTTATTATAGAAAATATTTTTGAGGAGACACCTGAGACTTTAATTGCCCTTTTTGACTATTTTAGGGAAAAGAACCTATGGTTCTGTTTTGACTCCGGTCATTTCAATCTTTTTTCAAAGACTCCCCTTGATGATTGGCTGATACCCCTTAAAGAAAAGATTAAAGAGATGCACCTTCACGACAACAATCGTACCTTTGATGACCATCTACCGATAGGCTCGGGGTCCTTTCCTTTTCGTGAACTGAAAGCTTTTCTGGAACAGATTAGAATGAAAGAGATAATTTTCACAGTTGAGCCTCATTCAGAGGCCACTGTTGTTGAAAGCATAAAACGTTTGAAGGAGTTTTTGTCATAATGGCCCACAGAATAGAAATCGCATACAAGGCAGGTGCCCGGGATGTTCCGGGAGAAAAGTTGAAAAAAAGAATCAAGAGAGATATGGGGCTTGATGTGAATGCAAAGGTCGTTGCGGTTTACACCATAGACTCAGACCTAGACAAGGACATCCTCCAGATCCTGAGAGACGATGCTTTTGTAGACCCGGTCATCCAGGAAGGATATTTGGATAAGCCTGTTCCCATGACAGGCGATTGGGCCATTGAAGTAGGATTCAAGCCCGGTGTTACGGATAACGTGGGCAGAACAGCAAAAGAGGTTATCGAATCTTTATCAGGGAGACGTTTCGAGGAAGAGGAAGGTGTTTACACCTCCCATATCTATTTCTTATCTGGGAAGCTTACTGAGTCCGATATAATTGCAATAGCAGAAGGCATGCTCGCCAATACCCTTATCAATCGCTATGTCTATAAGAGTGCGGCCCAGTATAAGAGCAATGGCGGTATGATGGTTTTTGTGCCCAGGGTCAGCATCGGACACGAGGCAACAGTAGAAATATTTCCCATAACAACAGGCCTAGAAGAGATGATGAGGATTAACAGAGAAAGGACGTGGGCTCTCTCTGTAGACGAACTTAAGGAGATACAGAAATATTTCCTAAAGAAAAGCGTTATTGATTCCCGCAAGAAGGCAGGCCTCACGGAATCGCCCACTGACGTGGAAATGGAGGCGATTGCCCAGACCTGGTCTGAACACTGCAAGCATAAGATCTTTAATGCAGTCATCGAATACGAGGCCGATGGAAAGAAAGAAGTCATTGAGAGCCTTTTTCGAACCTACATTACGGGTTCCACAGATGCTATACGGCGCAAGAAAGGCAGAAAGGACTTCTGTCTTTCTGTGTTCAAAGATAACGCCGGCATCATCAGGTTCAACAAGAGATATAATCTGGCCTTCAAGGTTGAGACCCATAACACCCCCTCTGCCCTTGATCCATACGGAGGTGCACTCACAGGTATCGTCGGTGTAAACAGGGATCCTTTTGGCACGGGTATGGGAGCGAAACTTATTTTTAATACCAATGTATTTTGTTTTGCTCCACCTGATTATAAAGGGACTATTCCACCTCGTTTACTCCACCCGAAAAGAGTCCTTGAAGGTGTACGGGAGGGGGTTGAACATGGGGGCAACAAGAGCGGTATCCCCACAGTTAATGGCTCCCTTGTTTTTGATGAAAACTACCTGGGTAAACCCCTGGTATTTTGTGGTACATGCGGGATCATGCCGAGGGAGATACTTGGTAAGCCCAGCCACGAAAAAAAGGCTCTGAAGGGCGATGCAATAGTTATGGTAGGGGGTAAGATAGGGAAGGATGGAATCCATGGTGCGACCTTTTCATCAGAAGAACTCTCAGAGGCTTCTCCGACAAGCGCAGTTCAGATTGGCGATCCCATAACTCAGAAAAGGATGACGGATTTTCTTCTTATCGCGCGGGACCGAGGTCTTTACAGCTCTATCACGGACAACGGGGCAGGAGGACTCTCGTCCTCTGTTGGGGAAATGGCAGAGGATACAAACGGATGCATTCTCCATATAGATAGGGCTCCTCTAAAATACCACGGCCTTGCCCCATGGGAGATACTTCTGTCAGAGGCACAGGAAAGGATGAATGTCTCAGTGAGCCCTGAACATCTGGAAGAGTTTATGGAACTCTCGGAGAAGATGAATGTCACTTCTACCATTTTGGGAGAGTTTACTGACTCTGGAAAGTTTCATGTTCTCTATCAGGGGAAGACAGTGGCATACCTTGATATGGATTTTCTTCATGATGGACTCCCTAAGATGAAGCTGAAAGCAAAGTGGGAGCGAAAAATCAGGGATGAAAAGCCTTTCGAAGAGCCTTTGAGTTACGGTGAAGCCTTGATGAAGGTTTTGGGACGGTGGAATGTCTGCAGCAAGGAGTACGTCGTGCGTCAGTATGATCACGAGGTGCAGGGTGGAAGTGTTGTCAAACCTCTCACCGGTTCACAGAATAACGGCCCGAGTAATGCAGGTGTGGTAAGACCAGATTTGAACGGAGATGAGGGAGTCGTAATCAGCCACGGGATATGTCCGAAATACAGCGCCTTTGACACATATCACATGATGTCCTGTGCTATCGATGAAGCGATAAGGAACAATATAGCTACTGGTGGCTCCCTGGACAGAATGGCGCTTCTCGATAATTTCTGCTGGTCTGACCCTGTTTTTTCTGAGAGAAACCCGGAAGGGCCATATAAACTTGCACAGCTGGTTCGGGCAAACAAGGCCCTCTTCGACTGTACGACATTTTTCGGCACACCGTGTATATCAGGGAAAGACAGCATGAAAAACGACTACATATTTAATAATATAAAAATATCTGTCCCCCAGACTGTGCTCATATCTGCTTTATCTGTCATCAATGATGTCAGTCGAGTTGTGACCATGGACTTCAAAGAGGATGGTGACATTATCATTGTTGTGGGAAAAACATATCCTGAAATGGGTGGATCTGAGTATTTCGCACATAATGGTCTCGTGGGAAATATCCCGCCAAAGGTGAGAATGACCCTGGCAAAACGAACGTACAAGACAATTGAAAAGGCAATACGTCAAAATCTTCTGAGGTCGTGCCATGATGCATCCGATGGGGGACTGGGTTGTGCATTGGCAGAAAGTGCATTTGCTGGAGATGTTGGCGTTGAAATAGATCTGACTGCTGCACCAGCATCTGCTATTTTCAGGGATGATTTTCTACTTTTCTCAGAATCACAGAGTAGATTTGTCGTATCCATAAGGAGAAAAGATCTACACACTTTCGCAGAACTCTTCCGATCAATTCCGTTTGGAGTTCTCGGAGAAACAAGAAAGGATAAACGATTCATATTAAAGGGATTGCAGGGAAAGACGATAATCGATCTTCCGGTGGACAATCTTCTTCACGCATGGCAGGAGCCTTTCAAAGAGCATTTCAGCGGGTAGGTAGTCCACATAAGCTTGCAATAGAAAACCTTAACCTGTGGCTGGGAACTTGCGAGGGATAGAGCCTTTTTTCTATTCATAGGTGCCAGTTGCCTCATAATTAATTCCTGCCGAAGGAATATCAAAGGTTGGTAACTTTGCACCATCATAATTTCATTCTTCTGGTAGTGTAGTTTTCCATCACTTCATCTGCACCGCTTTCTGAATCACTTGATGCACTTTAACAGGATAGTTACATACTTATGGTGATATCTCGTCGTAGTGCAGAACTCATCAAGAATAATCTTCTTCTCAGAGCGGGAGACACGTTTATGCTGTTTGCTGACAGTCACCGTGTATCCTTTCTTTGATCTGTGACTCTTGAAGAACCGCCTTATGAAAGCCAGACGTTCAGCAATAACTCATTATGAGTCGACGAGCCCTTTTCTTTAGGACTTGAGTAAGATTTAATATGGGGCAATTCGAGGTTGCGAAAACTTGACGAAAACAGTTGACAATTTGG
>ENA-UPXM01002257-UPXM01002257.1-activated-sludge-metagenome-genome-assembly--contig:-NODE-2257-length-22997-cov-4.801761_pt1 | contig 22997 bp, 27 predicted proteins | sample MGYA00238178_ERZ772708 | MGnify/ENA primary metagenome ERZ772708 (study PRJEB29002, sample SAMN05720212) | activated sludge metagenome | isolation source: anaerobic digester from wastewater... | reverse complement strand
CTTCGAGCGCAGGCGGCCGAATATCGTAGCTCCTCCTCCAGATCTTCACCTGTTCTTCGCCATGTTTTGCGGCGGTCTCAGCTTTGTTAAGGCCCTGGAGGGCTCCATAGTGTCTCTCGTTCAGTCTCCAGTCCTTGATCACCGGAATCCACATGAGATCCATTTCGTCCATTATGTACCAAAGGGTTCTTATTGCCCTCTTCAGAACTGAAGTGTAGGCAAGATCGAAATCGTATCCATCGGCCTTCAGCACCTTCCCCGCATTCTCTGCTTCCTCTCTTCCCTTTTCGGAGAGATCAACATCGGTCCAGCCAGTGAAACGGTTCTCTTTGTTCCATGTGCTTTCTCCGTGTCTTACCAGTACGAGTTTGGTCATCTTTCTCCTCCTTCCTTATATCTCCTACATTATAAACTATTCTTCAAACTGAGGTAGATCGGTCCATCTTTTGAAAGAAAATTCAATAGTTCACGGTCTTATTTCCTGTTCTTTGTCATCCATTCGACCGCGAAATCTACCAGTTCTACTTGGGGAATTAAGACTGCTTTTCCATATCCAACCACTCCCCTATTGACAGTTGTTGGGAAGGCTTCTTCGAAAGTTTTTCCTATCGTTTCAAAGTCTTCCGTTTCAAGCTCATAGTCGATGAACTCTCTCCAGACTCTCTTTCCGTTTTCAATTATAGGGGCTCCATCTTTGCAAAGTTTTCTCGATGGAAAATCGGCGCGGTACTCTGCAAGATGTAAAGAGCTGTTATTCCGATGGCTCACCCCCAGGAGCAATATGTAAGCATTGAGATCATACAATCTGGCCAGAGGCGATCCCTCTCCCATTCCAAACTCCAGTTCGTGGTTATCTACTATGTAAGAGGCTCTCTTGCCTCTCGCAACGAAAGAAACCTGGGGGTGATCGCTCCTGATGACACCCTTCATCTTTCTAAAGGTCTCGGGGATTACACCCATTCCTCTGGTGGGGGTTTCGACCCTGTTGAAGGGAGGCATTGTCCTTCTAATTGGGTCGAACCAGCTCTCTGGAACAGGGGGATTTGTCCAGTTAGATGGCTCGCTTAGATCTCCGGAATGAGCCGGCATAACAAGAGTTCCATCCTCGTCTAGAATTGTTTCAAGTGCCTTTACTACGGCAACAGCACCGCCACATACCCAGCCCAGCCTGCTCAGGGAAGAATGTACTAGCAATACCATTCCCCTTTTGACTCCAAGTTGTTTAAGACTGGAGATAAGACTCTTCGTAGTTACCGGCCCGTTATTGCTCAGCTTCACTGCTTCTGCTTCACTCATTTACTACTCCCGAAAATCGATCACAATGAACTTCATCATTTCGCGATCAACCATTTTATTTCAATCTCGGCGCTTCTCCTGTCTGCGGAAGAGTCCTCAAAAATGACCTTCAGATTGTATTCACCATCGCCTTCAAAGATCAATTCATTTTTCGTTTCTTCCCAATCATCGGCGAGACTGGCGACTTCTTTCCCGTCCCTTTCCACTACCAGATATGCGTTGTTGCCGATCATAACTTTTTTGTCCATTCGCGCTATAAGCTGCTGACCCGGCCTGAGTGAGACGGTGGCAAAGCTGTTTCCCGAATCTCTGGCATAGAGTGTCTTACTCTCGTAGCCGTCGAATCCAGCCAGGCAGAGTGTCAAGATCACAAGCCCGATTATTCCCAGAATTGTAAAAAAACGACCTACATCGATAAGGGTCAAAGTCATTACCTCCGTAGTAGCCTGTATTAGATAAATTATAACCGAATTAATCCGAGATGTCGTTCTTAGAACCGCTGATAGAGCAGGAATTTGAGACTGTAATCACGTCTAATTAGGACGATTTCAGTCGATGTATAATTGAAAGGATAATTATGAGCCTCATGTCTAGAATTAATGGCTTTCCGTTTTCAAATATTAGATTCGCATTCACTATATCCATTTGGTTTTGGACATGAGAGACTATATTATTGTTATAGAGATAGTTGAAAGGGGGTAAACTGCCTTGAAGATAATTATCTTTGGTGGTACCGGAAGAGTGGGGAGGGTCATTCTAGATAGGGCCTTAGGCGAAAATCATATAGTCACAGTCTTCGTTGGAGACGTTTCAAAGTTGACCGTAAGAAAAGAGAATCTTAGGATCTTCCAGGGGGACGTCTTCAACAGTCAGAGTGTAAGGGACGCAATAAGAGGTCAGGATGCCATAATCAGTGCCCTCGGTCCAGACAATTCAGGCAGTGTCAACGATACCCTGGCAGTAGCTATGAAAAATATTGTCAGTGGCGCAAGAGAAACCGAGGTAAACAAGATAGTCACGATCGCGAATTCCGGGATTCTTCAGCTTTCCCCTAGAGAGCTAAGGCTCGATTCTCCCAACTATCCTCAGTACCTGAAAAAATCTTCAAGAGAATTTCTGGACGCGTTCGAAATCCTCAAGACTTCTGAACTGGATTGGGTTGTCGTATGTCCTCCATTCATGACTTTTTCGGAGGGCAACCAGAGTTACAGGGTTTCTGCCGATTTCCTTCCAGAAAATGGAGTGAAGATTTCGGTTCAGGATGTCGCTGAATTTGCCTTCAAACAGTTGTTCACCTCTGAGTACTCTCAGAAGAGAGTTGGAATAGCCTATTAGAATGGAGTTATCTTGAAAAGAGAAAGCCCCGGTTCGGAAATACGTATTAACAGGCTGGAGGCACTTACCGATGGTGTTTTTGCCATTGCCATGACTATTCTCGTCCTATCACTCGAAGTACCAAGCAGAAGTCAGGTCACGAGCCAAAGCGAACTTGTTCAGAACATCATGAGCAAGGGTTATCAGTTTTTGAGCTACTTCATATCCTTCTTCGTTATTGGATCGATCTGGATCTCGACTATAAGGAGAACACACATTCTCAATAAGACCGATTACAAACACCTTTAGCTCAACATGCTCAATCTCTTTTTCGTCACGACGATTCCTTTCACTACATCCCTTTTGGGAGATTACGGCGAGTATGAATTTGCAGAGGTGCTCTTCCACTTAGATATCTTGATACTTGAGACAATCGCTCTAGTTCAGTGGCAGTATCTGATGAATAACAAGGATCTGATCCGTGAAGATGCAATAGATGATTCAAATTTAATCTACTATAGAAAAGTCTACATCTTTCATGTAATTGTTCCTTTGCTCGGTATTGCGGTCTCGGTGTTTACTCCCGTTTGGAGCAACCTTGTCTATCTCGTCATATTTTTCAGGGTGTTCTTTATCCGCAGGTAATACTACGGAACATAAATAATTGCTAGAATATATCCATAATCTAGGGGGCGATGGAAATAGCTTTCACCATTATTCGTTTTATAGTTGCGGTTCTAACTGCCGTAACCGGTGTGTATATAGTATTGAGACCTGAATCCTACGCAAAACTTGCCGAGTTTTCGACCGGCAATTCAAGAGGGAGAACCGAGGTAAAGACTATTATGGGGGGAACCTTTATAGGGCTGGGAGTGGCTCCAATAATTCTCCTTGGCTCAACGATTGCCTTCATTTTTCTGGGAATAGTTTATTTGTTCATCGCGGCAACGCGGATTTTATCAATGTTTGTGGACAAGTCATTCACGTTCACCAATTTAATTATCCTTCTTGTTGAAATGGCTTTTGGTCTAATTATGGTGATTCGTGTATGAACTTATAAAAACCGACTTAGGTCGGTTTTTTTATGCAAAGAATCCCTACCCTTGTGAGCTCGACTGAAGAAATGGAGGAAAAGAAATTGAGAGAGGAAGATCTGAAAAGGGCAATAATTGAAGCATGGTCAAAACGATTGGGTTTTTCATCCGATAGATTTTTTCTTGGAACGTATTTCTTTTTTCCCGATGAGAGCAAGAGAGGAAAGGGCGGGATCGAGCAACTGAGCTTTGAAAGGCAGACAGTCATCTTATACGATCCCTTGCTAGAAGATGTTTTCAAGTCTATAGAAATCCAGGATGAGAATCCCGGCGATTATTTGGCCGATTTGATTCGAGACTCGTTTCTTCTTTTGAAGAAGACTTCCATCAAATATCTCAATCCTTCAAATTACGTTCCTTTTTACCCGCCCGCCGAGTTCAGTGTAAGAAGGCTCAATCAAGGGGACAGAACGGCATTCTATCGCTTCAGAAACCAGTGCACCAGGGAGGATCTGGCCGAGGGGTTTGTAGAGCTTGATCATGTTGCCGTTTTCGGAGCCCTGTACGAAGACGAAATCGTTGCGGTTTCCAGCATAATTGTCTGGGATGAAATTGCAGATATCGGTATAATTACGATGCCTGATTTCAGAGAGCTCGGTCTGGGCAAGGCTCTTGGTTCTAGAGCGAGCGAGTGGGCTGTCATAAACAAAAAATTGATTCAGTACAGGCATAACGTCTTGAACTATGGATCGCTTAAGGTTTCTCGCGCTCTGGGGTTTAGAGAGTACATTGTAGATCAGGAATACTCATACAGAGGTTAGATTTTCTTGGGTGAAAGATAGAAGTGAAAGGGGCTTTTCCGGTGAGTGATCATCTGTCCTTGATATTGTAACCTGTAAGTCAGAACTTCTTCTAATTAGAGATCGAATTGTAGCTTTAGGATTTGACACGGTAGAAGACAAAAGTGAAGAATCCTTTCATACCAGCGGGGAGTTGAGTAAATGATAGACTTCAGGTTTTCCTGGATAAATGCATATTCTTATTATTATAACAACAGAAGCATTTGCTTGTGAGTGATTAACTCCGGGTAAGTGCTTCTTGCATTTACTCCGGATGAAAGATACGAAAGGGTCTCCAATCCGGAGACCCTTTTCTTTTTCAACAGGAATGCGGGGTGGTGAGATGGTAGTCGTTCTTAAGAGAGGTACCGGTGAAGAGGAGATTAAGCAAGTGGAGTCTCTTTCTGAGAGTCTGAATCTCAGCTGTCATGTTTCCAGAGGATTGGAAAGAGTGGTAATAGGTGTGATTGGAGACGACCGATATATGTCGGTGGAACGCTTTGAGGCTCTTGAATGTGTTGAGCAGGTTGTACGTGTTCTTAAGCCTTTCAAGCTCGTATCGAGAGAGTTTCACAGTGAAGATATCTCAGTGGAGATCGGGGATTTGTCTGTTGGAGAAGGCAAGTTCATAGTCATGGCCGGTCCATGCGCGATTGAAGATCGACCTATGATGGAAGAGAGCGCAGCCTTTCTTTCGGAAATGGGAGTTAGGGTAATTAGAGGGGGAGCCTTCAAGCCGAGGACTTCCCCGTACTCTTTTCAAGGTCTCGGAGAGATTGGCTTGAGATACTTGAGAGAGGCCGCAGATCATTATGGCCTCAAGACGGTGACCGAAGTAACTGGCGAAGGGACGCTTGAAGCCGTGAGTGAAATGAGCGACATACTGCAAATTGGCGCGAGAAACTCGCAGAACTTTCAGCTTATACAGAAAGTGGCCGAAAAGAGAAAGCCTATTCTTCTGAAGAAGGGCTTCATGAATACGGTCGAAGAGCTTCTCCTTTCAGCAGAGTACATTGCATCGAGGGGAAACATGTCGATAATCCTTTGTGAAAGGGGAATCAGAACCTTTGAGACGGCCACGCGGAACACGCTGGACATCTCTGCCGTACCTCTAATAAAGCTGCAATCACCTCTGCCGGTCATCGTGGATCCGAGCCACGCCTCGGGGAGAAGAGACTTGATAATACCACTTTCCAGAGCAGCTCTGGCTGTCGGGGCAAATGGTATCGAAGTAGAGGTTCACCCAAGGCCGGAGAAGGCTCTTTCGGACAGCAAACAGAGTCTCAGTTTCGGCGAATTTGAAAAGCTTATGAATAGTCTCGAACAGTTGGCCGATGCCACAGAGCTTTCGCTCACTTGATAGGTTGGGAGGAAAAGATGAGATTATTACCCTCAAAGAAAGTTGTCGGAGAAATTGCTGTACCTCCGGATAAATCGATTTCTCACAGGGCTCTAATGATGTGCTCTATGAGTAGTGGCGTTAGTGTCGTCAACAACCTGCTTGAAAGCGAAGACACTCTGAGGACGTTTAGAATAATCGGCGAACTTGGAGGGAACTTCAGAGGCGGCTTCGACAGAATGGAAATATCTTTGGCGTCGTGGAAAGAATCGTTAAGGCCTCTTGACTGTGGGAATTCCGGGACTACCGCTAGACTGATGGCCGGAGTCCTTTCGGGAAAGGAAGGTTTTCACGTTCTCTTTGGAGATGATTCTCTATCAGGCAGGCCAATGGAGAGAGTCGTTAGACCCTTGAAAGAGATGGGGGCAAGCATATCGGCCCGCCGGGATTCACTTCTTCCAATGTGTATAACTGGTGGCAAGCTAAGGGGATATGAGCATTCTCTCTCAGTTGCCAGCGCTCAGGTCAAGAGTGCGATTTTGCTGGCGGGAATTCAAGCGGAAGGTACTACGGCCGTTACTGAGCCACACTGCAGCAGGGACCACACAGAGAGGTTACTCCGTTCAATGGGTGCTGGAATTACTGTGAGTGATAAGAGAGTTGAGGTAGAAAAGAGCGAGCTTCTACCGGTCCGGTTTTCGATTCCCGGGGACGTTTCATCGGCCGCCTTTCCGATAGCTCTGGCGGTTCTTCACGAAAACGGCAAGGTAACTATTAGAAATGTCGGACTGAATCAAGGTAGGACCGGGTTCTTAAGGCTTCTCATGAAAATGGGTGCAGACATCGAGATAGAGGTTGAAGAGAGCTTGCCAGAACCGATGGGCACAATCGTAACCAGATCTTCCCGTCTTATAGGAGTGGAGGTCGGAAGTGATTTGATTCCTTCAATGATAGATGAGCTCCCACTGATTGCGCTTGCAGGAGTTTTCGCGGAAGGTACAACGACTGTGAGAGGCGCCGGGGAGCTGAGAAAGAAAGAGTCGGACAGGATATCCGTTACCGTTCAGAACTTCAGAAAAATTGGCGTAGAGATCCTTGAACATGAAGACGGCTTTAGTGTGGAAGGCCCTCAAAGAATAACTGGAGGAAAGGTCGACTCATATGGTGATCACAGGATTGCAATGCTTTTCTCGATAGCCGGACTACTAAGCAGTGAAGGAGTGGAAGTAACTAACTCGAATGCAGTCGGTGTTTCCTTTCCGGAGTTCTTCAAAACACTCGAGGAGGTTTGTCAGTGAAGTTGTGCATAATTGGACATCCAGTTTCCCACAGTTTATCGCCGGCCATTTACGGATGGTTTTTCGAAAGAATGGGCATCGATGCAACTTACGAGGCAGTTGACATTCTTCCAGATGAATTTTCAGAAGAGATAACTTCAGTTGCGGAGCATTTCGACGGGTTCAACGTTACTATTCCATTCAAGGAGAAGATTATCGCTCACGTGGTAAGCCAGGTTGAACCTCCGCTTTCGGCAATAAACTGCGTCTTCGAGAGAAGGGGATATAACACGGACTGGGTAGGTTTCGGCAAGCCTTTGCTCGAGAGGTCGATAGAGGAGCCCGTAATGATTATTGGAGCAGGGGGTGCTGCTAGGGCAGTGATTTTCTTCTTGAGGAAAGCGGGCGTGAAAAGGATAGAACTCCTTAACAGAACGCTTTCCAGGGCGGAAAAGATCAAAAAAGAGTTCGAGATACCGGGACTGTTTGAAGTATCTGTCTTCCCATTTGAGTCAATCAGAGAGGTTGCTTCGAGGAGCAAGAGTATAATCAACGCTTCCTCTCTTGGAATGAATGGAGAGGAAACGGGGATCACCTCTGAAGAACTTGTCGGTAAGAGCCTCGTTTACGATTTGATCTACTGGAAGACGCCCTTGATTGAGCTTTCACACGACTGCGGAGTAGAAACAGTTCTTGACGGAAGAGATATGCTACTTCACCAGGCTCTCGAGAATCTCAAAATATGGGGTCTGCCTTCAGGCGATGTCTTCGAAAAGACGTTCTGGGAAGTGGTGCGATGAAGTTTACCGTAGCCGGAGACTCTCATGGCAGCGGCGTCTTCGGGGTTATCGAGGAATTGCCGTCTGGTGTCTCTCTTTCGATCGAAGAGATTGATAGGCAGCTTCAACGAAGGCAGAAGGGCTATGGCAGGGGACAGAGGATGAAGGGCGAAGAGGATAGGGCAATCGTGAAGTCGGGTCTTTGGAAGGATCTTACGACTGGTGCCCCTCTTTTGATTGAGATAGAGAACAAGGTTTCCAGTGCCGAGAAGAGCGTGAGAAGCATTCCAAGGCCCGGACATTCCGATTATGCTGCGTGGACTAGATACAAACTGAATGATCTGGCGATTTATGCAGAGCGAAGCAGTGCAAGATGGACTGCAGCCCTTACGGCGATCGGCTCAGTCGCGTCTCAGATTCTTCAAGAGCTTGGAATTAGCTTGTGCAGCTCAGTCATAGCGATCGGAAAGATCAGCTGTGAACGTCCCACAGGGACAGAATGGATTTCGAGGGATCGAGGATCTCCGGTGTTTTGCCACGACGAAATCGCCTACCGGGAGATGTTGAAGGAGATCGATACGGCAAGCGAGCTTGGGGAAACACTTGGAGGGAGATTTGTTGTAATCGCCGATGGAATACCGGCGGGGACCGGAGGATACGGCAGTCTCTTTGAAAGACTCGATTCGAGAATCGGGAAACACTTCATGGCGATTCCCTCAGTTAAGGGTATATTCATTGGAAATCCCGATGTGAGCCTTCGAGGAGGCGAATACCACGATAAGATTTACATCAAAGACGGGATAGTTTTCAGGCAGACGAATAACGCCGGCGGTATCGAGGGTGGGATATCAAACGGCGAACGAATCGTTGTTGAGGCAAGCGTGAAGCCGATCCCTTCGTTGAGGAGGGGAATCTCTTCCGTTGACTTGAGCGACTTGAATGAGACAAAGACTCCTTACGTTCGTTCCGACACTACAGCCGTTCCGGCGGCTGCAATCGTAGGAGAGTCTATGCTTGCGCTCTTGTTACTTGAGGCGATTCTCGAAAGATTTGGAAATGGTGATTTCTGCTCGATAAAAAGGAGGGTGAAGGATGAGAGTATTCCTCATTGGAATGATGGGTTCGGGGAAGAGCACGATAGGTAGAATCCTCTCTTCGGTTCTCGACAAAAAATTCATAGATATGGATTCGGAGATCGAAAGGGCTAAGGGGATGAGCATAAGTGAGATTTTTGAGAAAGAGGGTGAGAAAGAATTCTGAAGACTGGAGAAGAACCTTCTGAAAGAGCTAGTCCGGAGCGACGAGATTGTCGTATCGACGGGAGGGGGTGTAATACTGGATAATGAGAACCGTCAGACATTAAAGGGAGAGAATTCCATCTATCTCAGACTTCCTCCAGCCGATCTATACAGAAGGGTAAGTGTGAAGGGTCGCCCTCTACTGAGGGAAGGGAAGGAAAGCATTTTCAGGATTTGGGAAGAACGAAGGGAGCTCTATGAGCAGTTTCCTTCCGTTGATACTTCGAGTCAAACACAGTGGGAGACCGTTGCAGCGATATCTATGAAAATCGCCGCCGGTGAAAGAAAGACACTTAATAGCAGTTCTCACCCTGTCTCAATATCCCCGGGTGGGTTCAAATCTATAGGTAGGATGCCGAACACGGTAGTCTCAAAAAGGGTTCAAAGGATCTTTTCCGAATGGATTCCCTCTTCGGCTTTTTCCATAGATGACGGTGAAGAAGCAAAGGGATTTCATACACTTTTTCAAATCTATGAATATCTAATGGATCGAGGAGTTTCTAGAAGTGACATGGTGGTCGGTGCAGGTGGAGGAACCGTAACGGATCTCGTTGGATTCGCTTCCTCGACATTTAAGAGAGGTGTTCCAATAACCCTATATCCAACGACTCTTCTTGCTCAAGTAGATGCTTCAATAGGCGGGAAGAATGGGCTGAATTTCGAAGGATGCAAGAATGTTGTCGGCAACTTCTATATGCCCTATGAGACAATCATAGATCCAGTAGTAACGCTTTCGATGGACGAAGGACGGTTTGAAGAAGGCCTGGTAGAGGCCTTCAAGATATTCCTTATCACGGGCCGATGGTATGAGAATTTCAAGAGCCGATGCAGAGACCTGAAGAATAGGAATCTGAGAGCCCTGAGTGAGATGTTGGAAGAAGCCGTAAGGCAGAAGGATAGAATAGTGGCGATTGATACGCGTGAAACAGGAATGAGAAGGATTCTGAATCTTGGCCACACACTGGGGCATCTCTACGAGCCATTAGCCGGAGTTTCGCACGGCATGGCGGTGGCGTGGAGGCTGGAAAGAGAGATGCACTACTTCGCAAATCTGGGCCTTATAGATGAGGAAATGTACAGAGAAGTCTCGGAAACGCTATCCGAAATCGTCGGTCTTGATTTTCCACAGCTACCTGTCGAAGATGCTCTAAGATTACTTAGAAATGATAAGAAGGCAACGACCTCGGAGAGCATGGAGATAGAGATTCCTCTCGTAAGGAAGCCAGGTTCCTTTGAATTTGCAAAGGTGAGACTGGACGATCTATTGGCCGTGGTCGTATGAAAATACTTATATTGAACGGGCCAAACCTCAATATGCTTGGGATGAGAGAAAAAAGTCTGTATGGTAGCTTCACATACAGCGAACTTAGTGAAGCCATCGAAAGAAAGTGCCTGGAAAGCGGGGCTTCAAGTGAATTGTTCCAGTCCAATCACGAAGGAGACCTTATAGAGAGGATTCATAACATTGACTATGATGCGATCGTTATAAATGCAGGTGCACTAACTCATTACAGCTACTCGCTAAGAGACGCGCTTGAATTGTTTAGAGGGATCAAAATCGAAGTCCACATCTCAAACATCTTCGCCAGAGAAGAGTTCAGAAGCAAGTCGGTTATCTCTCCGGTATGCAGCGGAACGATCGCAGGACTTGGACTGAATGGATACTTGCTTGCGATAGAATATGCAGTTTCACATCTTAAATCGTTAACAGATCGGGAGGCGACAGAGTGAAAGCTATAAGGGGAGCAACATCTATTGAAGCAGATTGCCCTGAAGAGATAAGAAACTCCGTGATTGAACTCATGGAGGAGATATTCAGCAGGAATAAGATCACCGAACTGCACTCCGTGATATTTACCGTAACTAATGACATAACTTCATACAATCCAGCGACTGCTTTCAGAAAAGTGTTCAATCAAAGCGATGTTGCGCTTCTGTGCCTATATGAAGCCTCCTTTGAAAACTCTCCCGGGGGGATTATCAGAGTGCTTCTCCACTGTGAGTCGGAGACGAAGAATTTCGTTTATCTGCGACGAGCTAAAAATCTCCGGCCCGACAAGGTGCAGGCAGGAGATTCGAAGGCATGAAGGTCCACATAATAGGAGCCGGTTCGATCGGGGGATCGATTGCATTGAGGCTTTCGAAGCGCGGCCATAGGGTTTCGATCTTTGACCAGAATGTTGTGACAACAGAGATGCTTAGAAAGAAGGATCCGAGCATTGAAGTATCTTCAGATGCCTTTACCCCAGGGGACCTGACCGTTATCGCACTACCAATGAACTCCGAAGAGGAGCTGCTACTGTCAGCCGATTTCACCGGCCCGGCATTTGATGTTGCGAGCGTAATGCAACCCTTCCAGGAGATAGCTAGACTCAGGAAGATAAGATTGATAAGCGGCCATCCCATGGCCGGCAACGTACACAAGGGTGCGGCCGGCTGGGACGAATCTATGTTCGATGGCCGCGTATTCCTGTTTTCTCCGGGAGAGTTCGCAACCGGAGAGGACCTTGACCTTGTGCTGATGGTGGTATCTGAACTGGGGTCTTCTCCCGAATACCTCCCGCCAGAGAGGCACGATTATATAGTCGGTAGAATAAGCCAGACAGCCTATTTTCTTTCGAGAACTCTTCTGAAACTGGGTGGTGATTTTGAGAAGTATTCCGGACCCGGTTACGCTTCGACCTCAAGGCTTGGAAGACAGAACATGGATATGGTTCTCGATATGGCGAGATTCAATGGCAGGAATATCGCCTCGTCGCTCGAGGAAGCGGAGAGTTATCTCCATGACATAAGAACTGCAATCGAGGAGGGGGATCTCAGTAAGCTTGAAGAACTGATATCGGGATATTAGGAACGAAGAGTTTCTCTGAAAAGAGGTGTCTGGAGCTATATGATACGGTCTCGTTGGTTTCTTGATGTACTCGAACTCCCGCATAGTTTCTCTGAAACATCGGATAATCACAGATTTCTTATCAGGAGATCAATATCGTCTCTTCCGGAGAACATTATTACGGAGCTATCGACAGTTTCCAGGTCTTCGAATCCGTTTTGAAGGAAAAAGCTTGCCAGCCCGTTCGAAAATGAGCTTTTCTTCCCAGATAGAGCTTCTACACTGCCGAAACCGCGTTTTCTGCACTCTTCAACGGAAAGCTGAATAAGCTCGGAACGATAATCGTATGTGGAGTCATGTGAATTGTAGATACACGAGATGAGCGCGGTTGAAAGGGATTTCGGGATCGAGTATGGAGAAAGAAGCGAGGGCATGACTTCAAAGAAAGCTACAGGTATCTCTTCGGCATAAGAAACGAAGCCGAATAGGCTGTCTCTACCGTTAAAACCTTCATACCAGCCGATTTTTTTCGGAGCCATTTCCCGTTCCATTAGTGCACACAAGGCACGCATCCCTCAACGACTCCCTTGAAAGTGTTTCAATCCGATCACAGTTTTTCGCGGGTCTTCTCTTTGCATCCCCGAAAGGTCTAACCGTCTTTCGCCCTTCGAGTACGTCAACAATAAAGTCAGAAGAAACTGGACCGGCGATCTTTAGATCACTGTAAATCAAAGTAAAGGGGAAAAATAAGGGAAGATCGGAAATAGTTCCCGAGAGATCGAATTTTACAAAATTCAAGCCGAGAGAGTCGGCAGCTTTTCTTGCCTGTTCAAGAGCCACTGAATTCCAGGGGCACTGGTCTCCAAAACAGTAAGCCCTGATCTCTTTGCAAGACATGGAAGATCTTCTCTATTTCTTTATGAGCGAGTAGACAGTATCCCGGATCATCTCTTCTCTTAAAACGTAGAAGCCTGCGTTTTTAAGCCATTGATCGTACCAACTCTTCAAGGGTCTGAAATTGTAGTTCCCGTCGTCATCTATATACTCGCCAATGACGACGGGAAGGCCGCTCTTCTTAAGAGTCTCGCATCTCTTTTTTGACTCTTTTTCATTGCCTATACCGGTTACCAAGAGCCCTACACCGCTGGTCTTAACGGATCGAGCGATCCTTAGAAGCGTTTTTGACCATAATTCGGGGTGGAGGTTTTGAAGTATTCCTGAGGCGACAAACCCCTCAAAGATACCGAGAAAATTAAAGTCTGAAAACCCAATGTTCATGACTCGGATTCCCTGCGTCTGTTTTATAGCCTTACTGCAGGAAACGCCCACAACTCTCAGTTTCATTTCTCTCAACAAGGGCCAGAAGTCCTGTGCATGACAGCCAAAATCGGCGATAATGTTCGACTCTTCAAGAAAGCCAGTCATCCTAAGAATAAAGTCCTGCAGTTGCGACTTGTCTATTTCTAAACCGGTACAGGTTTGCTCAAGTACATCATTTCTATATCTTTCAAGCCATTCTCGTCTTTGCAATCTACTCACCTACTATATTGAGATTGTATCCAAGCAGGGAAGATTATCAAACAAAAGTCTTGACTCTAATTGTCAGAAATGGTAATTTATCTTCACCTCTTCAGTCTTCGACTCTCCAAAGCCATAGGTTATTTCTGCTACAAAAGTTGGTGATGCGTCTCTATCGGCCTCATAATAGACAGTTTTTGCTAATTCCTGCGAATTGCCTAACGGTAGAAAGAGAGTCTCTCTCGTATCCTGTCCTTCGACAACCTTTATTGCCGCTTCAGAAATTCTAAGCTCTTCATCTTTGCAATAGTGCGTGTAGAGATCAAATGAGTAGTGGATCTTGTCCGTTTCAAGAAGCCAGGCATGTCCAAGCAGTTGATAGCGCTGAACGTTGTAAAGATCGTGAGGAATGGCAAATTCGTTGCTCAATGTCTCTTTGTTTCCATCTATAACTCTAACCTGACCGTGATATGTTTCATCAGGCAAGAGCTCGATCATGGCAGTAAAGACACCGTTCTCTGATTTGAGCTCATAAGAACGAACCTCTGCATCTTCATCGATTATATTGAGAAACAACTGACTTCCTTCAGTGAATTCAGAAAGAGTAACTGAGGCCTTGAGTGCTACTTTTTCAAGAGTTGTCGAAGATCTGGTGAAGTGAACCGATTTGACAAAATCACCGGATTGCTCGATTCGGTTTCGAATATCGGTTACAACTGTATCGAGAGAGGCAACTCTCGATTTGAGAGTGAAAAGGTCGGTGCGAACTGTCGAAATCTCTTCCAAGAGTTTGTTTGATGTAATAACTGTTGTTGCGAGATTAACGATTGCAGCCGCCGAAATCAATACAACCAATAACCATGCGATGCCCTTACTCATAACACCATCTCCTACTGAGTATTCACCCCGGCAATTTGAATAATATCACGACTTTCGTCTTAGCTCAAACACAATGGGATTCGATGCAATATAATTTACTAAAAGGGGGTCCAAAGATGATTGCTGAGAATGTGAAAAGGCTGAGAAGCGAAATACCTGATTATGTGACCATTGTAGCTGCATCGAAAACGAGAATCGCTTCAGAAATTTTGGAGATTCTGGAAAGTGGCTTGAAAGATGTCGGTGAGAACTACGTTCAGGAGGCTGAAGGAAAGTTCGAAGCTATAGGTAACAAAGCTAGATGGCATTGTATTGGGCACTTACAGAGAAACAAAGTGAAGAGGGCGGTAGAGATATTCGACATAATTCAGACCGTAGATTCATTCAAGCTCGCAGAGGAGATAGACAAGAGATGTTCATACCTGAGTAAGAAGATTCCGGTCATGATCGAAGTTAACAGCGGCAGGGAGGAGAACAAGGCCGGTGTCTTGCCGGAAAATGTTCTACAGCTGATAACCGAGATCTCACCGCTCAGGAGTATTGCGGTGGTCGGTCTAATGACTATGGGGCCTTTCACAGAGAATCCCGAAGAGATAAGACCTAGTTTGAGGCTCACGAGAAGACTTTTCGAAGAGATCTCAAAAGAGAAGATCGAAGGAGTCGAGATGAAGTACCTATCGATGGGAATGTCCAATTCCTACAGGGTAGCGATCGAAGAGGGTTCAAATATGATTAGACTGGGAACGATTATCTTCGGAGAGCGACAATAATGAATCTGGCCAACTGATCTCGGTTGCGATAGGGAGTCAACGGGGTCAATCGTTCGCAAGATGTCTTTCGAGATTCAGAGGTTCAGTACCTAGAAAGATTAGATGCGAACAAAGGGCTTCACAAAGTCTTCAGCCTATGAAGATCAAGTGCTGCTGGCATTTGAGAGAAGTTCAAGTCCTATCCTCATTCTCTTCGTGTCGACTTCCAGGACCCTTACCTTCACAATCTGGCCCACGCTCAATATCTCTAGAGGGTCTCTAACCTTTCTTCCCATCTTGCTCTTGTGAATGAGCCCATCCTGTTTGACCCCTATGTCGACAAAGGCTCCGAAATCTACGACATTTCGAACAGTCCCCTCCAGTTCCATCCCCGTGGACAGGTCTTCCATTGAAAGGATATCCGTTCTAAGGATCGGTTTTTCGAGTTCCTCCCTGGGGTCCAAACCCGGCTTTTTCAGCATGCCTACAACTTCTCTCACGGTTATCGGATTGAATCCCTTATCCTTAGAAAAAGCGTCGAGATCGATCCCGTCGAGTTTTGCCGAGACTTGTTCTTTTCTCGTGAACAATTCCTCAGGGTTGAAGCCAGCAGTCTTGAGGATAACCCTGGCAATCTCATAACTTTCGGGATGAACGGAAGTCCCATCGAGAGCCTCTGATCCATTGATGATTCTACAGAAACCGGCCGCCTGCTCGAAGGCCTTTGGGCCTAGACCGGAGACCTTCAGCAGTTCCTTTCTGTTCCTGAACCCTCCGTTTTCCGCCCTGTGTTTTACAATGTTCAACGCCGCTCTTGAGTTCAATCCAGATATGTATTTGAGTAAATGCTCCGATGCGGTGTTTAGATTGACGCCAACTAGATTCACAACGGACTCGACCTCTCTGTCGAGCGTCTTCTTCAATTCCGACTGATTTACATCATGCTGGTACATGCCGACACCAATAGCCTCCGGAGGGATTTTCACGTATTCGGCCATTGGGTCCTGAACCCTCCGCGCAATCGAGATCGCTCCTCTTGTGGTTACGTCTTCGTTTGGGAACTCCTCAATCGCAGCTTTTGAGGCCGAGTAGACCGAAGCACCCGACTCCGTTACAATCATATATTTGACGGGAAGTTTGTGCTCCTTTATCAGCCTGCTTACAAAGACCTCGGTTTCTCTGGAACCTGTACCGTTTCCTATAGATATGAGTTCGACCTCTAAGGTATTTATTGCCTGAACCACTTTCATCGAAGAGTTTATGTAGTCGTTCTGAGGTGGGGTCGGATATATCACATCATGATAGAGAAGAGAGCCGTCCTTTCCAATTACCGCCACTTTGCATCCAGTTCTGTAACCCGGGTCGATACCCATTACGACTTTCTCCCCGAGAGGAGGCTGGAGGAAGAGATCCCTGAGATTTCTGGCGAAAACATGGATCGCCCTTCCCTCAGCCTCTTCCTTTATAATGTTCCTTACTTCTCGTTCAATGGATGGCATGAGCAATCTAGAATAGGAATCGACCGAAGCCTCTACCAGTTCTTCATAGTAGGCAAGATAGTCTTTCCACCCTATGGAGTCTCTTAGAGAAGGCAAAATATCGAAGGGCAACTCGAGCTTCAACGAGAGAAACTCTTCTCGTTCTCCCCTGAAAAGCGCCATGATCTGGTGAGCGGCCAGTCTTGAGATCGGTTGAGAGAAATCGTAGTAGTCCCTGTAAACCTCGCGCTCGTCCTGCTTATCTGAATGAGAGCTCTTGATTGTCCCTTTCGCCTTTAGTTGATTTCTCAGCCTTTCCCTCACGGATATCTCCTGGGAGAACTCTTCGGCGAGAATATCCCTGGCTCCTTCTAGAGCCTCTTCTATCTGAAATATCTCCTGTTCGGTATTGACAAAAGTTACGATAAAGGTTTCGTCCTTGACCCTTGATGTCTTCAGGAAATCTGCCAGCGGCTGTAACCCCTTTTCCCTCGCTTTGTCCGCTCTGGTTTTCTTCTTCGATTTGAAGGGAAGGTATAAGTCCTCAACCAGCTGAAGGTTTTTTGCATCATTGATGGCGGCTTCCAGTTCCTCGGTAAGTTTGCCCTTTTCTTCGATGATTCTGAGTACTTCTTCTTTTCTGGAACGAAGCTTCTTTGCGTATTCGAGTGCATCGGAGATTTCTCTTAACTGTATCTCGTTCAGTTCACCGGTCTTTTCCTTTCTGTATCTGGCAATGAATGGAATAGTCTTTCCTTCTTCCAGCAATTCAACGGCACTTTCCACTTTCCATCTCGGTAGAGAGAGCGAGTTAGCAATGTCTGTAACAATTTCATTCATCCGATGTGACCTCCAGAACCGTCTTTATGGTCTCTATCGGGAAGGAACCGTAAGCCGTTTCGTTTGAAAGAACCACTCCCGCGAATCCTCGCCTTTGAATGTCCTTTAGATGACAAAGCTCACTCCTGGTAGCGAAGGGTGTATCTACCATGTGTTCAAGAACTTCACCAGCCATGAGCACAGGTTTGTAGAGTTTATGGAGATTATCCGAGAAGAATGTATAGAAGTCTACGAGACCTCTCGCACCTAGTTGGGCTCCGAGGTCACCTCTACAGAACCAGATCTCGTCACTTGAAGCCGAGATCTCCTCTATTCTGGAAAACGGAAGCTCTCTTTCGATCTTGGAAGCTACTTCTCTTCCGGAGAGTTCCTTCAGTTCGATTACCTCGCTTGGACTGGAAACAAAGGAGAGCGCATATCTAACGAAGCCATACTTCCTTGTGGCAAGCACGATGTCTGAATCTCTTGAGGAGAGTTCAATCTGGTTTATCGGATGGGGAGAGATATTCATACCTTTGGCCGGTCGAATAACGCCGCCTCTCAGAACCATAGCTCTTGCAAAATCTGCCTCGAGTTTGAGTACCTGCAGTTCAATCCTGCCGTCTTCTATTGAGACCCTCATTCCGGGAGAGAGGTATGAAAGGGTTCTGGGATCAACCGCTATGCTTCTCAGCTGAGAGGACTGGCAGCCAAGAACAACCTGTTCACCAGCCTTCACTTCCATTATCGGCTGACTTCTGGACAGCCGAAGCTTGGCACCCTGTAGATCGATGTACAGAGGAAGAGCACAGTTATCCTCATAGTAAGAGATGAATTTTTGAAGCTCTTCAAGAGAAACGTGAGAGGAATTGAAACGTATGGCCGATGCTCCCGACATTTCAATCGACTTGAGAAGTCCACGTTCATTTATTGTAGCAACGATTGAAAACTCTCCCATCTAGATCACCTCTAAAGAGATTATATCAGCTACGGGATTTGAGAACTCAGCGTTTTCAAAACGATGAAACATCTCGTTTCCAGTTTGTGAATTGACGTTTATTTAGTCGATTATTATGCGGAAAGAAGTCGGGAAAGAAAGGATTTTCATGATCGGTTGCAGCTATATTAAACCCTCGTCTATACACTCCTCAAGGGCCTTGACGACTTTGGAATCGTACAGCAAGCCGGCTTTGGACTTAAGCTCTTGAAGGGCTTCATTGCAGCTCATCGCCTCTCTATACGGTCTCCTTGAAGTCATGGCGTCAAATGAATCTGCAACGGCGACGATTCTAGCCTCCAGAGATAATTCGCACCCCTTAAGCCCATCTGGATAGCCCGACCCGTCAAGTCGCTCGTGATGATGCCTTATTATGTCCTGGGTCTCTTCAAGGAAGTTCCCCTTAACCATCTCGCAACCAGTAACTGGATGAAGCTTGATTATCTCGAACTCCTCCCTACTCAATCGAGAGGGTTTCTTCAATATCGAATCGTCTATTTCAATCTTTCCAATGTCATGGAACAAAGCTCCCATCGCAATAACTTCCTGTTTCTCTGAAGGAACACCAAGTTTTCTTGCAATCGCCAGAGAAACATCTCTCACTCTCTTTCCGTGGCCATGAGTGTACGAGTCCTTAATCTCCACTTTGGAAAGAATATCCTTCATTACCCCCATATTATTGCTTACGTATTTGAACAGCGGCCTTGAAGATACATGAAGCAACCTAACGTCAGTCTGGGGCTTCAGTTCGACAGGAGACTTGAGATTATGGGCATAAAAGTAATCTCCGGGACCTAAATTGACTTCTTTTTTGGAGTAATTGCAGGAAATAGTTCCCTCTATGATGTAGAAGAATTCGAGGAGGTCCCCGCCCGAAAATGTATCGAGAAATGTGACAACTCCGGAGCGCAATTCATACATCGAAATCTCTACGCCATCGCCGTGAGCCAGCAGAGAGAGTGAAGAATTCTTCTGGGCAACCGTTTCGATGGTTTCGCTTGACTTGCAAACTTTGAAACCTTCCATCTCTTCCCCCGGAAATAAAGCCTATAGAATAAGTTGATGCTCAAATACAGTGTATCACATATACTCTGAAGGTTTTAGCTAATCAGAAATGCCGTAGATGACTACGGCATTTCTGGCACAATTAGTTTATTTGGCTCTTCTAGTCGTCGATTATCAGAATGGGATCGACCATAAAGATCTTGTAACCAAGTTTTACCGGCACATAGTAACAAATAGCATTGTAACCGATCTCTTCGATTTTCTCAATGGCTCTTTGTGAAATGCGTAGAGCCGTGTTCACTAGATCGTTCCCCAGATCGTCGATCAGATTCTCATAGGCCTCCAGAGAAAGACCGGTTTCTTCAAAACGCTCTGTCAAGGACTCTGCTTTCTCCATGGCGGTCTCAATTAGCGATTCGATCCGCTCGTTTGCCGATTCCGCTATCTCCTTCGCTACGTCCAATGAAGAACCGATTAGAGACGATGCAGACGACACAACGAAGAGGAGCACTAATAGATAAGCAAGAATTCTTCTCATACAAATCTCCTCCTTCAATTTCTTTCGAACGTATCAATCATATCATATAATCTCTTGATTTCAAATGAAGATCTTCCCTTCATTAATGAAAAACTACCTTTCATTAGTTTCGCTCTGTAAGGCCTTTGCTGTGATATTCTGTAGTTGTTGTATTTTCGTATAATAATAGCGAGGTGATGCTTTGACTAGATATGTCGATCTTACAAGAGTAATCGAAGACAATCAGCCGGTCTATCCAGGTGATGATCAGACGAGGCTCCACAGGTCGAGAGTCTTGAGCAAAGACGGATACAACAACCACAGACTTGAAATAAGTATGCACTCGGGAACCCATATAGACGGTCCCATGCATCTCACCCAATCAAATCTCTATGTAGATCAGATCGAGATCGATAGACTTATAGGCAAGGGAATTCTCCTAGATGTGAGGGGCGAAACAGAGATAACAATTAAGCCGCAATATGAAGAAGCGATCTCCGAAGACTCGGTTGTTCTTTTCTGGACTGGAAGGGATTCCCTGTTTGGTAGCGAGGACTATTTCTTGAAGAACCCATACCTGACTTCCGATCTGGCCGAATTTCTGGTAAAGCGTAAAACGAGAATGGTTGGTTTCGACTCATCTTCTCCGGATCGATACCCTTACGATATCCACAGAATTCTTTTCCGTGGAGGCTGCTTCATCGCAGAGAATCTTACCGGTCTTGAAAACCTGTCGGATTCGAAAGAACTGGAAATCTTCGCGATTCCGTTGAAGATCCATGCTGATTCCTCTATAGCCCGAATCTTTGCCGCGGTCAAACAGGGAGGAGACCCTTGAGGATTCGGACAGTCGGCAGAAGGGGAGTGTTGTTTACCTTTCAAGACGGAGATTCACCGATGGGTGGGGAAACGTCCGTCTATTTGATAGAAGGCGGAGATCGCTTTTATTTGTGTGACACGTTTCTAGGAAGTCGGTTTATGAACGTTGTTAAGGATCGAATTAAAGAAAGCCCCAGAAAGGATCTCGTAATCTTCAACTCACATTCTGACTACGACCACGTCTGGGGAAACGGAGCGTTCGACGGGTGCGAAATCGTCGCTCATGAACTTGCAAGAAGAAGAATGGAAGAAAGATGGGAGTACGATTTCGAAAATCTGGAAAGATTTCGAGACGGAGATGTTTTGAAGAGACTTCCCAATGTCACCTTCAGCGATAGGTTAGTCTTTGAAGATGACGAAATAGAGTTTCGTTATTTGCCGGGGCACACTCTCTGTTCTTCTGTATGCATCGACAGAAGAGATTCGGTGATCTTCGTAGGAGATCTTGTGGAAGATCCTTTACCACTAACTCTCTGGAGCGATCTGGTAACCTTCACGGAGAGTTTGAAGACTGTACTTAAGATGTCGTGTCAGACCGTAATTTCTGGACACTCTGGAATCGTCGCTGAGAGTCTTATAAGAAGGAATCTGGAGTATCTGAAATCTCTTTTCCTTGGTGAAGAAATAGATGTTGAAGAAGGCGAAGAGACACATTCATTCAACACAAAGTATCTCGAGTTTCTGCATTATGAAGACAAAGCAAGAGAAATTCTTGGCGAGAGGTTTGACTTCGTGCAGTTCATGAGAGAGTTTTGGCAGATGCTCGGAGTGGAAAGGGAATCTCTGAGATTTGAATCGAGATTGATCCGACAGACTCCTTCTGAAAGACTTGAAGAGATCTGGCCGCAATTTGAAGAGCAGTTGAAGAACAGGAAGGATTTCGAATGAAAGAGAGTAGAATATTGAGCAACTCTTAGATGGAGGTGAGAGGATGTTTGGTTTTGCGATTATTCCTTTGATTATCGGTATCACGGTGGTTGTGGGACTGATTATGTACTTCACGATTGCAAGGTGAAACGAGAGACAGAGGTTCATAAGCCAACATAGATCTTATTTTCCTTATCACGGTCAAGTGAAATTTCTTTTTGATTAATTGGCATGAAATGTTATTTTCGGGCATCATTGCTCTTCCATCTTAAACTGCTGCCCCTCTAACGCAAGAAACGATTGAAGGGCAGCCGTCGGCTTCTTCTACGGGTTCATCTCCTTCCCTAGATAAAGCTGCTGAAGATGCAAAATAGTAGAATTGGGGATCTCCGCATTCCTCTCCTTCTCTGTAGAATCATCTCGCCTCCATGCTTTCTTTTTTCAGTGAATCTTCTTCGAATGTTTCTTCAACAGTAGGTTCGTACATCTCGTCTATCGGTTCTTCAGAAAAGACCGATCCGCCAAAAGTATTAGTGAGACTAAGAGAAAGCTGATAATACCTTCTTTCTTCTCAGTAATCTCCTCCTCGGGCCAATTAGGTCTCTTATCGGTTCGATCGCTTTATGCAACGACGATTTGCTAAGAGGTTTTTTTACTATCGCAACGAGAGTATAAACCCCGAAATAGGAACTGAAGGGCTACGTTTGCTTCTAAGTTAATGAGAATACTTCGGAAAGACCGCGCAAACAAGATTCGTTGGCTTTCCGTTCCTTCCATGCCCGTCAAATGGACTCGATTAGTGTACTATGATAGCAGGTAGTCTCTGAAATGGCGGTTTTTCTTGAGATTAAGAAGTTCCGAGGAAAGAGCGAGGGTCGATGGGGAAGATGAAGATCCCTTAGCTTTTCATAGATCTTTCGATTCCTTCAATAATTGCAATGTTGAGAAATTCTTTCTACAATTCTGTCGATACTTTCTTCATTGGGTGGATAGGAACAAGCTCCGTAGGCTCAGTTTCATTTGCCTTTCCAATATTCAATCTTACAGGTGCCGTTGGCCTGACATACGGTGTAGGAGCCGCTTCAAATGTTTCGCGTCAACTGAACGCCGGAGATAAGAAGCAAGCCGATTAGGCGGCATCCACGGCTCTCTTCACAAGTTTTGCAACGGGAACTGCCTTCACCGTACCTGGACTGATATTCCTGGACCCTCTTCTTACCGCTTTCGGGCCTACCGAGACTATTATGGAGTACACGAGAGAATACACAAAGATGATCATTATG
>ENA-UPXM01002236-UPXM01002236.1-activated-sludge-metagenome-genome-assembly--contig:-NODE-2236-length-23135-cov-10.833795_pt1 | contig 23135 bp, 14 predicted proteins | sample MGYA00238178_ERZ772708 | MGnify/ENA primary metagenome ERZ772708 (study PRJEB29002, sample SAMN05720212) | activated sludge metagenome | isolation source: anaerobic digester from wastewater... | reverse complement strand
TTGATGAGTCGGAAGAAAGCGGAGATTGGCGAGACGAGTATTTCTCTCTTGACGAAGATGAGCCGTATGCTGGAATGGCCGCGGCAATGCAATACTTTTGTCACGATGATGACGAACAAGACTACACGCTATAAGGAGAAAACATGAAAGTGATACCGGAAGGACAAGAACAAGAGACCAAAACTGACGAGCTAAGCCCTGAAGAGCTTGAGCTTTACGGCAACATAATGCCGTCAGATGACGACGAGAAAGAAGAAGCAAAAGACTCATCAGAAACAGAAGAACCGGAAGAACCTGAAGATACGGATACCGTTGATGAAGAGTCAGAGCCCACTGATAGTGAGCCCCAAAAAACTACTGGACGAGAAAACTGGGAGCTTGAGGACTACAAAAAGGCTTATGAGAGCTTGGAGTCAAAGCTTGGCAAGCAGGGGCAAGAGCTCGGCGAGGCTAAGCAAAAAGCGTCTGAACCTGAAAAGAAAAACTACACAATCGATGATGTCCCGGAGATGGAGCAATCGGTTCTTGATGAATACATTAATGCTTACGAGAATGAGCTGTCAGACCCCTCTATAGAGTTTGACGACCCCGAGCGCTACAAAACTCTTCGCAGAGAATATGATGTGCTCAAAGAAGAGCGAGCGGTTAGAAAAGCTATGGCACGCCTAAATCAAATAGAGTCCAAGAAGGTTGTTGCCACGGCTCAAGCCGACATTAAAACCAAATATGGACTTACGGAAGAAGAAGCAACCAAGGCAATCACCTTGGCCAAAAAACTGTCTGATGAAGGGATACCCACAAAAGAAGACCTTGAGGCCGCAGTTTATCGAGTTAAGCCGTCAGCGATTGAAGTCGCTGTAACCAAAAAGATTACATCGAAAATAAGCGAGGCTAAATCCAAGGCAACTCCCCGTGTGCCATCAGGTAGCAGTAGCGAGGCTCCCAAGGTGATTAGCGCAGAAGAGTTCAAAAAAATGGACGATTTCGAGCGCGAGCGCTATCTCAACGAGTGTAGCGTTGACGAGGTTGAACGCCTTCTTTCAGAAATAAAGTAACAGGAGAAAAAAATCATGCCCCCTATGCAAGCTGGCACTGATCATATCGCAAACGTACAACTGCTAAGTGCAAAACTGGCTAAGTACGCTTGGATGAACACCTTCTGGGCGAAGTTCGCTGGATTCCAGAAAATCACCCAGACAAACGGCATTAAACAATATGAGCCCGCTACGAATAAAATCGTACAGATGGTTTACGACTTTGTGGACGAAGGTCGCGACACCCTGCTCATGGCCATGTTGATGCCCCTGGTAGAAGAGCCTCTGTATGGAGATTCATGGCTTAAAGGCACAGGCGAAGAACTGCAACTGAAGTACATGAATCTCTACATCAACCAAGTCCGCAAAGCTGTAACCAAGCTTACCGGACGCGCTGCCAACCAACGCCTTAAATCCTTCAAGCTCATGGAGAAAGCCCAACCGGAACTCGTGAAGTACTGGTCTAAATGGTACAACTCCGCCATGTTCCGCACCATCGTTGAGGGAGCATCCCCGCAACTTACCGCTGGGACTGTTAACGAAGGGCTGGGATTAAAGGTTCGCTGGCACCCGAACATGTACTACCATAGTGCAGCCGGAACCCTTACCAGTGTCGGGACTGAGCATGCCTTCAAAACTGCCGCAGACCTGTCCACAATGGCAAATTCCAACCTGTACAAAATCTCTGCCAACTTCCTGGCTGAGCTCAATATCTACCTCAAGACCGTTCTCAGAATTGAGCCCATTCTGTATGAAGACACAGAGATGTATCTTATGCTTGTAACTCCCGATGGGATGAAGCAAGCAAAAGCGGACACGACCATTACCGCAGCCAGAAACGCGGCCTTTACCAGCGCCCTGAGCAAGCATCCCGCCATCAAGGGAAGAGATCATCTTTTCTATGACGGCATCTGCCTCGTAGAGGAACGCATTGGTTGTCGCCAGTTCGCAAAAGCTGCCACGACCACTGACGCAGGATTCGCAGCAGCCCTTGCCGGAAGTTCTGGATGGTACGATCCACCTGTACGCGCCGCTCAGCAACAGAACATTGTATTGGGTGCCAACGCAATCGGTCTTGGTATCGCGGAAAACCTGAACTACACCGAGGAGATTGACGACCACGGCAACGTGCGCGAAATCGGCTCCCAGTGCATTCAAGGTGCTAACCGCGTTGAGTACGTAGAGGACGATGTTGTCGAAGCCGTATTCAGCAAAAACAACGCGAACCTGACGTATTACAGCAAAGCGACCCCATGCGTCAACCAATCGTCCGCCATAATCTTCACTGGTCTGAACTAAAGGAGGAACCAATGAAAACATACTCTAAGTTCAAAAGCGACAACGTACAGTACCTTACCTGCACCAATGCCTCCTCTGGCAGCCGAACAAAAAAAGCGGTACTGGAAAACGGAATGATAATCGTAGATATCGATGGCGTGGCAAGCAAAACCGTGATCTCTGGCCTGAAGAGAAGCTATAGAATCCTCAACGCGGCCTTCGTCCCCGTGGCGAACGTGTCCAGCACTGTTGAGTTCCAGGTTTACTCTATCGGAGCCGTAAGCGCATCCCACTTGGCTGTTGACATCGACGGCACGATTACAGCAAAGAGCACCCACCTCCCCGACAACTTTGACCCGACCAAGGCCATCGTTTCCGGCGGAGCGATTTGTATTAGCGGTACCGGTGGGAAAGCTATCAGCTTGACCGGACAGCTAACTATGGCGGTAATGCCCGCTTAACCGGTAATAGGCGGGAGGCAACCCCTCCCGCCACAATTTGAGAAAGGATATACAATGAAAGGACTATTTGTGGCTACCTATCAGACCTTCATCAAGCCGATCACCGAGCAATTAGGGAGCGTGTGTGAATCAATTAGGCTTGTTGAGACTTTTGATCCAAAGCGTGAAATGCCAGTTGACTTTATCTGGGTTGACTTTTGCACCGATGAGGCTCTCGCTGTGCAAGAGTTTGTTACTAAAGCCAAGAAGATACTGCGCATCCATAGCTATGAGTTTTATACCGGCATACTTGACCACATAAAGGTTCAGGAATGGGACGCGATCATTTTTGTATCACAGAGATATCGCAACCTGTTTGTGGAAATGTATGGCGAGTCCAACAACTTGCACGTGATCTACAACTATGTAAATACTAAAATCGAAATCCCAGTTCCCTTAAACGCTGATCACAGCAAAAAGAATATCGCTTACGCAGGATATCTCACCCGGAGAAAGGGTATTGCTGAGTTTTATGAATTAGCAAGAATGATGCCCGAACACAACTTCCATCTTGCAGGCGTAGCACAAGAGGCGGATTTCCATGAATATCTGATGGCTACAAAGCCGGACAACGTAAGATTCTATGGCTGGCAGGAAGACCTTGATTGGTGGTACGCTAACAATAATATAAGCCATTTCTTTCTTGCCTCGCATCGAGAAGGATTTTGCTGTTCAATGTTTGAAGCCATGCTATGTGGCATTATTCCGGTCACAAGAGACTGGATTGGGGTAGAAGAGTTTTATCCCAAGGAGTGTGTGTGGCATAGCCTTTCTGAGGCAAGAGATATCATCCTTAACGGGGAAATTACCCCCAAAGAGATAATGGCACACGCAAAGTCATTCGACACAGGGGATAACGTAATTGCCCGTATTATTAGTCTTTTGTATGAAGACAAGAAACCAATGGTCTTGCCGAGCCTGTCTGTTGGGATTGTTAAGACCAGGAACCAGTATCTTCCTCAGCTAATGAACTCTATAGCGATGCAAGACTACCCATGCAATGTCATTATTCTCGATAATACCGACAAGATAAAGAGTATAGGGAAATGCTTCAATGAGCTTGCTGAGAAGTGCAAGACCGACTTTATTCTTTATGTCGGGGATGATGATGTGCTGGCAGAGGACTATATCTCAAGCGCAATGTACGCTTATGCAAGGCGACAAAACCTTTATCCAAACGTGGCCGCCATTTTAACTGGGGCTACGATATTCGACGATAATGGAAGACGCGAATACTCTGGCAGTTATCCTACCGGATTCTGGAAACCAGAGTTTGTGACTAAACACAGATTTGATGAGACCCTTGTCCGCCAGGTAGATACAGAGTTTATCGACAGAGCAAACAAGGCTGGAGAAGGAGTGATGATGAGATTGCCATGGATAGTCGGGTATTATTACAGACAGCACGACAAGAACATTTCTGGGAACAAGTTTGTAAAAGCCAACCATTCACAAGAGAAGGATGAATAATTATGAGAGCGCGGCACAGAAGCGAAACCCTTGTCCCTGTGGTTACAGCACATTCACCAACATCTATCAAGATACGTAAGGAGTCATACAAGACAATATACCCAAACAGTGTGCCTCGGGAAATCAACGTCGTGTTTCCGTCTAAGTCAAAGACGGCTATGGTTGATCGCCCAATAGCCGAATATCTTGTAAAGACATATCCTTTCATTGTTATGCTTGAGCAGGCAGAAGAGCAGGAAACTGTAAAGCCTAAAGAAGTTAATTTCACCGAAGAAGCGGGAGAGATCAATGACCAAAAACCAGTTATTAAAGGAACTACTGGCAAGGGTCGGAGACCCACAGGGAAGCTCTGACACCTTTGCTGGACTTGCGTGGTCTCTGTTTATAGAGACCCTTTACCAGGCATTGCCGTCCATCCAGGCAGTAGAAAAGTCCTCGTACCTTAGTATGATGCACATGCCCGCTGACACTGATGACAAAGGCGTTGCGAGAGTTAGTCCCGATTGGCGCAAGATATCTGGACTGGTAGGAGTCTCATTGATTACCCCGGAAGGATCATACCCCTCGAGTGTAATGAACGAAGAAGAGTATCGTGCCGTTATCTCAAACCCGTATTACGAACCAATGATCCCCGCAGCAGAATCCTCATACTACCTTGACAATAAAGACGTTGTCGTGGCAACAGGGATAAGGATGAGTGAGGTAATTGTCGGGCTGGCTGTGTTTACTGATCTGAGGACTGCTTTGGATGTGGTGTCCGGTGATGGCGAGCTTCCATTGCATAATTCAATCATATACTCCGTGATGCCAGCCGTTTCAGAGAAACTCAAAAAAGAAGTGGGGCTTGTGCTATGAACTTAAACCAGATGTTTAATGAAGTCCAAATAGCGCTCGATAGAGGTGAAGGCAAGCTGCTGAGAAGGGGTGAGTTTGATGCTGCGTTAGTGCAGGCGCTTAGGGTGATCAACTCCGAAACCGAAAAGGCCAACGAAGCCGTAAGAATGGTTAGATTATCCGGGAACCCTGAAACGATAGAAAACCAAGTAGAGTTTTACATCCAGGATGACCCGTTTTATATTGCCCCAGACAACACGTTTGAGGATATCACCTTCAATGCTACAGAGAACAGTATAACACTCCCATCTTATTGGGAGAAAGTAACTGGGATATACCGGGGCGGAGAAAAGCTCAGAGCAGTATCCTTTGATGTCCTGAAGAAGGGCGGTTACTACTCAGACTATTACCTCGCAAACAATGTAGTTAGGTTCAACTTCAGCGTTATGAACGAAGGTCTTGAGTTGGTCTTTGTTTATCGCAGAGAATATCCTTTGCCCAAGCGAGATGTTGTGGAATACACCGGAATGCCTGAGTATGGATACCAGCTTTTGTTTTCCGCTATAGTTCTTGCTCTTTTATCGAGGTTCAGGTTCTTTGACCAGAACATATACAATATATACCGACACAAGTATAACGATGCCGTCATAGCGTTCAATGATCGCAACTTGTCGATGGCACCAAACATGAAAAGACTCAACACATTTGCTTATAGCAAGGAGATATTATGAACGAGATCAGAAACAAGCGCTGGGGAGAATGCTACAAAAGAGTGATTCTTATTGACTCTGATTCAAATGAGGGCGTTGGCGAGTCTGCTGTCCGCATATCAGACGGTGCCGGTGTCCAAACAGCGCTCATGCTCGGAGAAAACTCGGTCGGCATACACGGCTCAAAGCCATTGTTCTTTGGCGACGAAAGCGTGTATATCAAGAAGAGTTCTCCCGGAACCCTGAAGATTGGTGGGCAACGCGTAATCCTTCCCGGGACAATAAACACAGACAAGATAGATGTGGGAACGGTTTCCACACAGGTAATAAAGTCTGTAAATAAACTAAGTGCACCATCGGCAAGCTTTGGCGAGATCAACGCTGGGACTGCAAATATCGCGAGGTACACGTTCCAAAATCTCGAGGTGTCGGTTGTGCAAGCGTGCTCAGTTGACGTGGTCGGTGCTGCAAAAATCAAAAGCCTTAGTGTCGAAAACGGACTTGAGTCATTCATGGCCTGGGACGAATGAACAGAATAGTAATCCAAGATTTTCTTGGCGGGATGTATAACGCGTCCGACCCGGAGAGCATCCCGGACAATGCCTGCACGCTCATAGAAAACTATGAGTACAAGGATATGCGATACCCTCAGAAAAGAATGGGGACTACCCCGTCTGAATTGGATTACCTGTCTGGCAGCATTAAAGCTATAGCCGTCTGGAACCCAAGGGTAATGCCAAACAACTGTACCGGGGACAGGGTTTATGTGGTCGCCATGGATGATGTGATTATGCTTGTCTATCAGGCGGAAGATGGATTGCATGAAAAGTATATGTTCACTGATCTCCATCCAGATTCAGAGGTGCGCCTATACCCAACCCAGGAGCGTGTGTTAATCGCAGACACGCGTAACAATGGCCGCTTTATCGCCATAGATAAAGACGGCAACGCATATTCTGACATAATCGGGATTCTTGCCCCAACTACCATTCCCTATATCTCCGCATCTGGGGATGACAACTTCTACTCTGATACGTCTGAACTGGATACCGGTATGAGTGTTGAGCGGGGAGTTATCCTCCAGTATTGCTATACTATCGAAGACAAGTATGGTGTTGAGAGTAATCCAAGCCCCATCGCAACCCAGAAGACTATGGCATACAAGTACCCAGATACCGCACCTCCCGGGTTTAAGTATTACTGGTACCGGACTAAAGTAACCAATCTGTCATGCGCTGAATACCCACAAGAGACAAAAGACAGGTTGCGCTACTACAATATCTACCGAAGAGATATTGACTTTAGGGAGGGCGTGATTGCGAAGCAGTTTGTGCTTGTAGGAAGAGTGCCTATAGACCCAACAGGAGTGGGGTCATATACCGACAGTAGTTCTCTTAGCCTTGCTGATATTAGTTATAATAATAACCCCGCACCCATGGCTAAAATGGCCGCTGAGAGAAGCGGTGTCATTTTTATGGCAGGCATTGAGACCCCATCTATTGTATTCCCATTTAAGTTCGATAGATACGTCGAGATTGCGATCAACAACAATAATTCAACTGACTATGTTGCCCCAATCATACAGGTAAAACTAACCAAGTCTGCTTGCGGTGTCTCCTCATTTGATCCTTACCTGTCGAGCCCAAACAAAATCAGAATCATTGCTCAAGACATGAGAACACCTGTCCCCGTGGTCTGCAAGCTTAATGATGGTGATCTTGATTGCTATATCATGCCGCCATATCTTAACCGTGAGTCCATAAACCGGTTGTACCTGTGTCTCGCTAACGATGAAGATGGTGTTACAAACCCGCTATGGGACACATATAGCCACGGGAAGTTCTTTGTTTATGGCGAGGATTACTGGGGTTCGCAGCCTATCTTCGACATCTCAAGGCCGATGCGCCTTGGGCACTATATCTGTACTAACGTCCCATACTCTTTCTCATTTATCCCGAACCATGGGAGTCTATTCAACCTATCTGCAATGCACCAGAACGGGAAAGTCAAAAATCTCAACGGCAGCACATCTGAATATGTCCCGGCAGAGAACGATTATACTGTGGCACCATATGGCGAAGAGACGGTTATATCTAATAGGGCTTACCGCCTAAGAGCCGACAGAAGAATTGAGTATGAGGTTCTTGTCTCGCCAAATCCACCTGTTCTCATTGTTTATGAAGGGACGTTTGTACCGGTAGGGCTCAGGTCGCTGGCATTAGGTCAGCTATATTCAGAGCTTATAACGTGTGGCAATTTCATCATTACAGCATGGTATCTTAGTAGCATGGGTGTGGTAAGAATTGGTTATCGCGTAAAGAGCGCTACCGCATTCCCCTCATATACGGTGATAACAGATATCGCTTCTCATGCGAGCAAGGCACCTATAACTATAAAGCTGATTGCCTATCTCAAGAAAAGATCGCTAAAACTAAGGATGCACATCAGCACAGCAGTCGCCACCGCCACGGTAAACTATGACAGCCCTGCATTCAGTCTTGATGTCGAGCTAAGCAAGAAGCTCGTGATAAACAACCCGGAAGACAAGAAAGATTACTATAGCGTTAATGACAATAACATGTATCATGTATCTCGTTTTGATTTGATGGAGATGCCAGACCTGTCAGAATCAGAAGCCGCAAGGCTTATCGACGCGACAGAAAAAGGGGCAACGTTCTTCCGCGCGCCAATAGGTAAATCTGATTCCGGTGATTTTGCTAATGAGAACATCTCCTTTGAAAATAAGAGCGTAGTCCAAGAGCCAGGTGCGAATACGGTTGTCTGGTCAAACATATCCGGTAGCTCATTCCCTTCCTTAAACAGTAAGATATTTGCCGAGCCAGTAACCGGGATAGTCATCGCTCCCTCGTACATGAGAATGCAGTATCAGAACACCCTCGTTGTCTTTACCCGCAATACGGTAAGCCGCATTATCCTTGCTGACGATCTTGCGAGCATGGCCGCCTCTATAACTAATGAGATCGAGGAGTATAGCTCAGGTGGGCTATACGCTCCTGGCAGCTTATGCACCGGTGGCGGGGCATTGTTTTGGCTATCGGAAAATGGTGTTCTGAGATGGGATAGAGATGGGCTCTCTAACATTTCTTTTGGCGTAATGGATATCCCCGTCCACAAAAACTATGCGTCAGTGTGGATTGATGCTCGATCCCAATACCTCCTGCACGACAAGACAAGCGGTATCAGTTATGTGTTCCATGACCAGATTCAGAAGTGGACGGTATTCACCGGGCTCGGAATAGATAAAACAGCGTCAGTTAATTTTGGCGAAGAGGTGGAAAACAAAGCCATCTTTATCTCTAATGACGGTGATATTGTGGAATACCCAAGTACCTCACCAGATGAGAACGCTAACTACAGAATAAAAAGCAAGGTCTTTTATCTCGGTAACCGCAGGATCGTCAGGTATCGTTTGCGCGTAGGATCAGTAGATAGCACCTCGGCATTAGTTAGCAACGATTTATTCGGAGCCGAGCCGGCGGCGTACACGGCGGCCAATCCCGAGAGATTCAAGTGGATTATGTTGCCAATAACGGCATGGGGAGAATCTGTCCAATTTTTAGTTGACAATTCTACTGGCCTTCGCAGTATTGAGATAGACCTTAAAGAAGGAGTATAACATGCCTTTACCGATGCTTGCTCTACAGGTAGCCCCAGCAGTGATGAAGCTCGGGTACAGCCTATTTAATAAACCAAAGCGCTCAGATTATGAGAATAAGCACACCTCGGAAGCGTTGAATAAAATCATATCCAATAACCAAGCCGACATCGTAAATAAAACCCTGCTTAACCAGACGACATCTGCGGCAAAAAGTCTTGGAGCGAGACTATATCAAAAGGCTGAGCATGGGCTTGACGTAGCAGCGAACAAAGGATTGCTTTCCGAGGGGCAAAAAGCCAACGCCATGCTTGGCGCTGCCACCAGCATCCAAAGCGAAGTGGGCAATCAGCAACAGCTGGCTCTTCTCGCTAATACTCAACACTCAGCAGCGCTTAATGAGAAAGTTGAAAACGCAACCCTCCAGTTGGCACAGATGAAAGATCAGGCCGCCATGGCATATAAGGCAGATAAGAACGCCTGGGGAGCTAATATCGCAGAAAGTGCTATAGAGCTTGGCTCATTGGCTGCCAGTCACGGTGTTGACAAAATGATGGTAAGTAAACTCAAGGAGTCTGGGGCTCTTGATGGGAAACCTGCGAACCTGGCGGACTGGAGCGCAGACGATCTTATGGGTCTTATGTTCAGGATTCAGTTAATGAAGAGCGGATTTGGCTCGCTCTTTGGAGGGTAAATGAATAGCTTATTCCGTCCGGCAAAACCACAGATAAACCAGAACAGCAGTACCGGTATTGACAAAATGATAGAGTCAATTGAGAGCATGATTAACACTAAGATACAGATGGACAACCAGAAGTATCAAGAAAGCCTCAGGACTATGCAAGCAGAAGAATGGGCTAAGGAGCAGCAGCGTTTTAACTTCCAGTACGATGAGCTCGCAAAAGTGTGGGGCGAAGACGATCTGAAGCAGTTTCGCGACATGGGTTTCGCACCAGAGGCGGCAAACACATATATGCGCGAGCGCTTTCTTAGGGACTTTGTAAAGCAGCATGAAGGTGGGTTCACCATGGCTGACGTTGAGGCTAATTCGTCGAAATTAAGCGGGGAGGCATACAAGGCTCTTATGAGCGCAGCCACAGACAACCCTGCTCATGCCCGCCCACAAACAGAGGCCGACGTTAACACATGGCTTTATCAAGCCAAGCCTAATACTTATGCAGAGTTTACCCAGTTGCTTGTCGATGTCGGTCTTGAGCCGACTAAGTATAAGGCAATGTGGGATGAGTACGACCAGCAAAGACGACGAGGCGCAGAGTTATCTGTGTCTCCACAGCCTAAGAGCGTCAATCAGAATGCTACTCTTGCAGGGGCTACTTATCTGAGGGACATATTCTCACAGTTCGGACTTGATGTAACCAAGGTTCCACTTGACGACTACAACCCGCATCACATGCAGAAAAGCCTTAGCGTCATCCAAACGCTTCAGGCGAACGTTACCCAGGCGGAGGCCGCCCTACCCCCTCGCGCCCATCGTGGTTATTCAATAACCCTTGCGCGTGATGGCGAGACCATAATACTAAAGAAAGGCGATACGACTATTAACGTAACAAGGAAAGGAAAGGTTCTCGCATTCAAAGGCGATAAATATGTGAGGCCAATAAACTTGAGCCCAGCAGAGCTTGAAACCGTAAACGCCCTCAAAGCATCAGGATACGAGAAGATAGAGAGGTTGTACCGCGCCCGGATCAATTACCGTGTGGGCGTGACCAATGAATATAATAGGCTCAAAGGCAACTCCTCCCTTGTTTCCGATATTGAAGGTATGTATTGATGTCTAAAATAAGCGCATTCACCCCTCTCACCGGGGACGATTATAACAGCATAACAAGGTGGTTATCCGAGAATGCCGCAACAAAGGCAAAAATAGATAAGGCTCTGTCCGATAATTACGCAAGGGCGCAACTGCAAGACAAGATCGATCTCATGGAAAGAGATAGCAAGTACTACTCTTACATGCAAGAATACGCGTCCAAAGCCAAGGAACAGCAAGCTCAATTGACTGCGGCACGAGCGATAGCCCTATCGAAAGAAAGAGACCCATTGCGTCGCGCAGAAATAAGCCTTATGGACGGGAAGCAGCTAAGTCAATGGTATGATGCTCGCGCCAAGGCCGACAAACTGCTTGCTGAAAGCCCAACATTCCAGGCTATAAAGCACGCTGAGAGCCCACAAGGAGGGTATGAGGCCGGAGTAAAAACGATACATAATATTAAGGCCAAAACCGGGAAACTCCTTGGCGACGAAGACAGGCCAATCGACAATATAACCGGAGCATTGCTAAACTCTGCGCTATCTATCCCGCTTAAGACTATAACAGCACCACTCTATACAATGGCCGGAAACCACTACAAAGCATCATACATTTATGGCCTGCTTGCCGGGCACAAGGAAAAGTATGGTGGTGGAGATGAGGGCGGGGTTGCCAAGGCATTCCAAAACAAAGAATATGACCAGGTATTTGAGAGGGCGGCTATTAGTCTTGCAGAGTTTGCGCCTACCATGGCGATGGCGATAGCTAACCCATTGCTGGCTGGAGGTGTGTCAGGGACTTCTTCAGGGTTTGAAAAATACAATCGTCTCATCCGGGAGAATCCAGACGTTGATCGTAAAAGCGCGACAATCTCCGCGGCAACCACCGGGGTAGTTAATGCAGCGCTTATAGCTCTGAGCTCTGAATACATCTTAAAAAGCACTCTCGGGAAATCAGCTTTACTTGAGAAGAGTGTGATCAAAAAGCTTATCGAGAAACAGGTGGCAGAAGTAACCGGATGGGCTATTCCTATAGCCATGGCAAAGGGCGCTGCTACTATGGCCACGAAGAGCCTTATCGGGGTTTCCTCAGATTACCTTACTGATGTTGCGCTCGGGCTCCGAGAATACGATCAGAAAGAGTTCTTTGGTATATTGCAAGACACAGCCATCGACGCAGCTATTGCCGGGGGCATAACAAGCGGCCTCTTCGCGACGTATGGATATCTGAAGGTTTCTGCGCTCAAGCGCGCAGCCGACAGGGTTAATAATCTCGACGGGAAAGTGGAGGTTGAGGTAGATGAGAAAGGGAATACCGTTTACCGTTATGGCGACCTAAGTTTCAAAAGCAAATCCGAGGCCGAGTCCTTTGAGGGATATGTAAAGCAAACCAAGATAGTTGTTGAAGAGGCCAATGCAGGATATATCAAGGAAGGAATAAGCAAAGCTAAAGCTATTATTAGAGACATAAACTCTAAGTACCCCGAAGCAAACAGGTCTGATAACTTTAACAAACTGATACTCCTAAACGCAAGGCTTATAGACGAATTATCGCAGGGCACAGCTCCATCTGGTGCACAGCCCCAGCCTACTGGGCAAGACATTGTCCCTGCTGGTGAGGCTCCAGTTCCGCCCGTAGTCCCAGAGCCAATGCCCGCCCCTCCAGGAACCACAACTGCGCCTCCTGCTCAGCCCATTGATATCGACCCGACAGCGGAGACGGAAATACTCCGTGAGGTCGAGGGGAGAAAGGGTGTTGCTGCGCCTCCGCCAGCCCCTAAGCCAAAGCCTGTTACCGACCAACCAAAACCAGAGAAGCCCCAGACCCCCAAGAAATCTGTTTTAACCAAAGAAGAGGAAGAGAAAACCAGAAAAACACTCTTTGCCGTGGCTACCTCTGCCGTCCCTAAAGGGTCTTCAAAGGAGCAGGTTGCCGCTATTAAATTAGCCATTAAAGAGGCAATTATATCCCATGTTACTGGTGGGAAGAAAAGCAGCTACAGAGACCTTAGTCCAGAAGAGAAGGCTCTTGTTTACGAGGCTCTCAGTTCTGATCGTGGAGACGGTACAAGGGTTCTCGGTGTCTCGTCTGTGTCAAAAGAGATACATGATGTTATCGAGACAACCATTAAGGGTTTTGCTCCCCCTCACCCAGAGCCTAAGCCAGAACCGAAGGCAAAGCCAAAAACTAAGCCAGTAACTCCATTGAACAAGCCTAAGCCCGCCCCATCTTCTGGCAAACCAAAGCTAAGGCCTAAGCAAACGTTTGACCTGCCTGACCCTGAAGACATGGATAAATGGAGCGAGGCCGTACTCAAGCTTAGCGACGACCAAAAGCGCGAACTACTAAACACCATAAACAAGAACATCAAGCTTGTCGAGGAAAGACTTATCCCTGCCCCGTCCTCTTTGATTGATGCGCGTATATGGCTGGATCGCTACTTTGATAATCTTGAGAACCCTCCGATAGTAAACCTTAGCCACACTAAACCTCTGCAAAACAAAAGCGTATTCGATTACGTGGAAGAGAAGGATTTGCCTTCCTATTATGATGAGCACATAAAAGGCGCTATGAGCCGTGTTTTCAACAACCCAAGAGAGGTAAAGCGCGAGTACGGGTGGGGCGTAAAAGAAATTGAAGTTGATATCCACTCCCCTCTGGACTCCAATATCGGGGAGACAGAATACACGTTTCTGAACGAAACCAAAAAAGCATATTATGACAAGTCTCTGGTGGATAAAGACGGCAAGATAATAGACGGCCGCTACACACCTCTTGCTGAGCATCCAGTTCTGAACAGTACCGATGTGAGCGAAACAAAAATGTGGAGAGGGATCAGTGCAGCAGAAATGTCGTCAATCAATGATACTGGAGAGGTTAAGTCGTTCGGGGACATGAACTTCGAGAGTCAGGTTGGGAAAACATCTACGGCAACACATCCAGCACAAGCACTATCCTACGCTACGCACTTTGCGGCCTGGTACGACCAGCCAACATTCCAAAGACCAGCATACGTGATAGAGATGAACCGCACAAAAAATACCCATGATGGAATGTCAGGCGAGCTCGAGGTTGATGGCGGAGTACCTGTAAACGAAATAACCAGAGTCTTTGAGCTTAGGATCGCCACAGAAGTACCTTCAAGGCTTTCTCTCTCCAAAGATCGCCTCGACCCGACATATAGGCTTAGTGGCATAACATCGTCCTTTAAGGTGTACGTGGTGCGAGAGCTCCCAGAAAGCGAATGGAAGAAGGTTAGCGGAATAGATTACCAAAAAATAAAAGTGGCGCAAGCCCCGCAGTCAACGCCTCAAGCTCCAAAGCAAATTGTAAAGTCTGGCGGAACCCCGATCACACTTTACCATGGCGGCACAGCAGTATCAAGCATAGACCCGTCCTACCACAGGAACGGCATCATATTCTTTACCCCAGACGAAGAGGTGGCAAAGTATTATGGGCAAAACGGGCACATCCTAAAAGCTCATATTGCATACACAAAAATGCTTAACCTTACGAACCCATACGACCGTGCCGTAAGAGATTTCATTAATAGCTATGCCGAAGAGTATGATGAGTGGATCGACCGTAGGAGTGGTGAGGCGGTAAGCGTTTATGACCTGCTCGACTCCGGGACTTTACATGATTATGAGGGGACAGGTAGCGGGAACAGGTGGTATAACCTCTTTGCTTACGCGAGAAACATGGGCTATGACTTAGTTGTGGTTAATGATGTTACGATTGGCACTGACTCACCAAGCTATGTGTTGTTTGATCCTGCCAACGTGATCCAGCAAAGCTCAGCCCCGCTTAGTGCCGATATATCCCCCTACACAGACAAGCCTCTATCCCCGGAAGAGATAAAGGCAGCAAGAGCTGACCTTGAAAATAAGCTGTCTGCGATCCCGAGCGGATTATATTCTATCGAGGCACAGAAAGGTTTGTACAAAAACTATGACACTGGAGAGATAGACATAGAGCCGTCTTTCCATGTTGTTCTCAAAACTGATGAGCCTAAATATGTTAATGCTTTTGTCGGCGCTATGCGTGAATATGCTAAAAGCAAAAAGCAACAGTCTTTTATCTTGACAAAATACTATGATGACTCTGACTTGGATATATTCAGCAAGACGGGAGAGAACGGTGGGCAGGTTACGCCCGGGATATATATCAAATTCGACTCTCCACTAAACGAAGAACAGAAAATGATAGTGGCTAAGCTCGCCACGGAAAAAGGTCTCGCAGGCCTTTCTATCTTTGACAATGGGAGCTTCGCTACAGCGTATGACGCGGGAGATTTATATGGCACAGAAGCAAAAGACTTCCTCGAGTCAGCCACAGCCTTCGCAGAGGCAATTGCAGACGATGAAGGCGGCCAAGGAATTAAAGGAACGGTTGAGAGCTATGCACAAGAAACGTGGGCTTACACAACCGACCCAAGAAGAAGTGGCGCGGGCTCTTACGCGCAACTTGAGCGCTACAGTAAGGATGTCCCCGAAGGGCAAACAGTCTTAGGGTTTAAAAACCCACACACGAGACTTATTGACACCTCGGGGCTAAAAGGGAAAGAGCTCTCTCTCGCAAACATAAATAATGCAATGGCCTCTTCTGGGATGAGCCAGGAAGTGATTGATGCTACCATAGCAATAACAGAGGACATTGTAGAGCGTCTTGCCAACTCTGTTGCCCCCGGCCTAAATTCTGACGATCTGTTTGAGCAATTCTTCTCTTGTATCCAGTACGTTGATGAGAACATCGAGGAGTCCACCATTTCTGATATGCTTAAAAACATGTCTTCCGGGTCTATCCCTGATGCTGACTTCCATACTGAGATCAACCAAAGACTTGACAGACTTATGGATATGTCCAAGACTACTGAAGGGGTGTCCGGCTCTGCCGATATTCGCAAACTGATCACAACCAAGAGAAACGACGTTGTCGGGCAAGGCTTAACCAAGATGCTTGTTTATGAGCTCATCCAAAATAGCGTCGATGCCGGGGCAAAAAACGTGGAGTTTTACGAGATAACGCCTGGATATATTGAGGCATTAAAGGATAAACTCTCTCCTCTCGCGGCCTTAGCCAACCTTAACCTTTTACCTGATAGCCAAAAGCTCGAGTTGGCCTCTTATACTCACGTAATTGTCGCTGACGATGGCAGTGGGATGAGTCCTGATGACGTTAAAACTAAGCTGTTGCGCGTTGGCAACACCGGGAAAGGGAAAGACAAGTCTGGTGCTTACGGCATTGCAAAAACAGGCTTTATACTTGGGACGGAAATGTTTCAGGTGATCACAGTCAAGGACGGTGTCAAGACCGAGCTTACCACAAACTTTGATATGTATATGGAGTCCATGGAGCCGGGCGGGAAGCAGATGAAATTAAACATCGAAAAAACTGATCTTCCTAACGGCACAGTTGTTAACATTGTTTACGATAATCAAAACCGTTACATGAAGGGAGAAGTGTACCGCTATGCTGAATTGTATAGCGGGAAGGCTACCTTGTCCTACACAAGTAGAAAAGTCAGCAGTGCCTATGGGCGGATAGAGGTAAAAAAGGAAGTATTGCCCACGGCCAAAGACACCGTCTCTAATCCCCTCTCGTCATCATCATTTGAGTTTGAGGGGAACAAATACGACATAACTCTACATGAGACGAACATCGGCACCGAAGCAAGAGAGACATGGCCGCAATATATTGTTACAACTCATGGTCTTCCTGTGTACGCGACTCCCGGCGTCTACTGGTTAAAATGGTTCGGGAAAGGGGACTTGAAAGTCTTCATAAACTTCACTAAGCTCAACCCAGACCCAGAAAGCAATAACTATCCCTTTATCAACAACAGAACCCAGTTGGCGCACGGGTTCGCACGGGTGCTTGAAGAGCAAATAACGAAAATTATTTCAGAGGCCAAGCAAAAAAACGTAAACAGCGCTGTAGAGGAGCTCATCGGGTCTATCAAGAACGGCATAAAAATCGATTCAAACACAATGTTTGTGTTGCCCGGCAATGACCAATCTTTAAAGGATGACATAAAGAAACACGTAAAGACACACAAAAAAGTGTACAAAGCCTTCTCTAATGTAATCTCATTGTTTCACAAATACGTATCCCCGGCCTTCCCCGAAGAGACTATGGTGGGGATAGGGTATAGTAAAGGGGTTGGAGGATGGCGACCAGACGAAAGGTATCAGCCAGACATAAAGAAAGCCATTGGCAAGGAGTTTTTTGCAGTAAATCTATTTAACTGTCTTGAAGACATCTACTCAAACAGAATAGCAAATAAAGCCGTAATGATGATGAAAGACCCAGAGATACTGCTCGCAAGAGAGCTTGTGATGGTGATGTGCCACGAAGCGTGCCATAAGTATGGAAGCGACGAATCGGCAGAGTTCTCTTACGCTGTGTGCGATCTTCCCGTGGCAATCGGGTATGAAGCTCTGGCTAATTTCCAAGACGAGGTATATTATGAATTATTCAAAGGAAGCAAAAGCGTTAGCATCAATGACATTAGAAAAGCTGGAGATGAAGTTGCGGAGATATTCGCACGAGCCGGGTCAACCGGGGGCATCTCGCAAAAGTCCAATGTATTGGGCTCTCGCAACGATGGAAACATTGGCCTTGAGAAACAGCAAGATGTCAATCGAAGAGAAGGAAAAAGTAGCATACCGAATACTGACCGGGGAATCCAAAGGGATTATTCCAAAGCAGAAGACACAAGGGTCATCCGGGGGCTTGCTTTCACCTCAGACAAAACAGGAAAGTTCCACATAGCATTAGGCAAAGACCTTGATGCCACCACCGGCATACATGAGCTTGCTCACGCCTATGAAAAAGCGTTGGCACTCGCAGCGACAAAAGACAAGAAAGCTGCATCCATCTACAACCGCCTGAGTTCATGGCTTGGGGCTTCGCCACACAACTGGAACCAAAACCAGCGGGAGCAGTTTGTATCCGGGTTTATGACAACGCTATACAAGGGCGTAAATCGTGGCGGAATTATAGGTGAGGTGTACTCGCGCATGCAGAAGCTTATTTCTGAAGTGTGGGATAATATGAGCGAGAACCCGGCAATAGACCTTGACCCTGAGATTAAGGCCATTTATGATTCTCTCTTTGGGGTTGAGACAGATGCCGAGATATTCAACAAAGACGACATATCCAGAGCCAAGTCTGACAGTAGCCTGATTATCCCCAACGGAACAAGGGGCTCGCCTCTTATCAATGTCTTTACCACCCCGAGCAAATCATACATAACCCACCGCTTTGGGCACGATAGCTATTCCGTGGTGTACAAGGGCGACGGGAAATCAATCCCCGTATCGTTCATCGTCCATGACAATGGCGATTTCCTAACTATCGATGGGATGAACTGTCATAACTATGCCCAAATCTCTGCGCGGGTTGCTCAAATAGCAAACTCCGCTAAGCCTACAAATCTAAGCTCGGTAGATTTCCATACCGACACCCCCGGGTCTAAGAAAATCGTTGAATCATCCATTGAGGATCAGGAAGCGTTTTTCCGTGATGCCCAGAAGCACATAATGCAGCTTATCAACTCTTTGCGCGGCAAGTTTGACGTAGCAAAACTGAGAACCTCGGTGATGAATGTACTTAGCGATACCATTGTTATTAAGCTGGGCACAGACCCGGTGGACACCAAGGGGTCACAGAAATATAACGAATACGTACACAAGTTGACCGGCAGATCAAAGCTGCAATACTGCACCACGCTTGAGTTGGTAAAGGCGCTGGAGATTATCGATCCCGGTACCACCAAGGCGTATTTCAGCAGCAACTTCTTTGATGTTATCCCCAAGCTCGTCAAGCGGATGCAGCATGAGTTTAACGACTTCACTGAGCAAGGCGAAGAGGATATGTTGCTAATGATTGGAAACTTAATGAAGAACTACTCTTCTGAGGTTATCCAGTCAAGTGGGGTCAAATTGAACGCGTTCCGCATGGCAAATGTCCTGATCTCCAAGATGGGTAAGGAGGGGAAAGAGGTTCTCTCTCGCGTATCATCGGGCAAGAACTGGAGTGAGCGCATGGCCGGGCATGGTTCAGAGATTATATACGAGATTAAAGAACTCTTCATGAACCACCGCAATTCAAACAAGCTTGGCGAACCATACTACCTGGAGCACCAAAAGATAGCCGGGGCAATAGTCAAGAGTGCCATTGAGCAGGATTTTGAATCTGAGGTGCGTGGGATATCTCAGGACGAGATGCCAACAAGAAAGCTCCCGCCCTTAACAGAGGAGCAGCACAAGCTAATTGATGCACTCCGTAACGAGTATATAAAAAAAGCCGTGCAGCAAAACAACCGAAATGTAAGAGACGGGAAAAGCACGGGGCGCACGATTCATCCCGACGATGTAATCAAGTTCAAAGACCTAATATTAGAGTTTAACGGTTACTATGAGACCCAGATTATGGAGCTAAACAAGATGATGGGGAAATCCGTCATCGGCTTGCGGAAAAACTATATAATGAACGTGCTTGAGGGCATTGCCTCAGATCAGGCCTCCGGGTTAGTCAAGGAAGGTAGAGGAGAGGGTAGCATTAAAGACCTGCTTGGCGAGCCGCCATGGGTAAAAAAATACGAGGGAGCCGAAGGGGTAGAGAATACCGATTACGTGCCCATCCTCACGTCTTACAATGCGTCCATGGCCAAATACATAGCGTTCTACCCTACCATACATTACATCAATAATGTGCTCCCATTGGATGTGTCGCAAACCTTTAACACCGGGTATGAGGATATCCTCTTTAGGTACCTGAAAGGGATTATGGGTTATGCTTCCCCAAGAAGAGGGATAGATCAGTTTATATCGCTTGCCAGAACAAACGTTACATCTGTTGCTCTGTCCTGGAGGCCGTCAATGATCGCCCTCAACTTTATCCAGCGTCACCTATCCGCTGTGTTTGTTAGCCCAACTGTGTGGGCGGAAGCAAACAAGATGGTGAACGTGTTTAGCGGTCGGTTACGCAACCCGGACAAGCACCCCAACCTTGCTTCTGCGCTTGCCATCCTTCAAACCGGCGGCAAAAACCTGTATGAAGAGCAGATCGAGAAGTGGCGCAGACTTGATATAGACAGGGAGCTCAGCACTTTTATCCGCGCATTCAGGAAGTCAACCAGGCTTGCTGAGTTTAACCTGAAAAACAGTGGATTTATGGCCACCGAGCGCGGCAACTGGGGGTTCTCCTATGTAGCCGGGGTATTGCAGGCGGTCATGTCCAGTAAACAATATGTTGAGGCTCTTAAATCAACTGGGGATAACTCCAAGGCAATAGAGATTGCCCTTGATGATCCAAAAGTGTTTGAGCGTGCCCTTGTTTCAGGGATGGTGGTTAACGCTTCCACGAATTGTGATCCATCTCCGGTCTTTAGCCCTCAGTACTTCACGAAAAACAACCCAATGGCTAACCTTCTGTGGTTCCTCCGCTTCGGGATTAACCATGCGGAGATTATGCTTAATGACGCTAATCCGTTCATCAACAATAAAAGCAATTGGTCACAGGGTATATTCCGATCTATTGTTTATGGAGATGAATCTCAAGCTAACGAAGCAACACGCTTAATGGTGATGAATAACATCGTAGATATGCTAAGTCCTGCCAACATGAAAGTCGTGTTTAAGCATGAAGACAAATACAATAATCGCTTTTCCCGGGAAGACATGAAAAGAGCCTACCAGACAGCAAAGATGGTGAGGGATGAATACAGGAAAAACCTAAACAAGCCACAGCACGGCTACTTCCGCCTGAGCGGGAAGACTATTGTGCTCAACAGCCTTATCGCTTTCCTTGGATACACTGTCGCAGAGTTTCTGATCCAGTATTGGACAAGAAGGCTTATGAGCCTGCAAAACAAAACCTTTGGGGAGGCGCTACTCCCTGATGAAGCCGCTGAGCGCAAGGTAAGGCAAGGCGAAGACAATGTCTTGCTCGAGTCTGCTCTTGGGACAGCTAACCTTACTCGGTTTGTAACCTCACCGACTCTTGCTGCCGGACTTATGCCAGACATAAACCGGTACAACATGACAAGCGGGAAGGCGTGGACTCGGGCAGGGGTAAGGTACGGAGTTACCCAAATAGCCCCTATTGGGGTTCCTTCATCAATCATGCAGGCAATCACGGGGGTCTCCATTGATGAGATGATCGTGGAAGAGTTATACCGAGAGCAAAAATAGGTTGACAAAAATATGGCACGCCTACAATTAAATACAAGGAGTTCAAGATGAATATCAACGCAATGCTATCAAGAAAGTTGATCCTTTCAATGTTCCTCTTTATTGCCGCTACCATGGCAATGGCGAGAGGGATGATAACGGAAACACAGTGGCAGTGGGTTGTTATGGCCACCGCTGTAACTTACGTTGCCGGAGCCACCCTACAGGCTGACAGGGACATGTCCTCAATGAAATCCATAAGAATATGGGGCGAGCGCTTAAAAGCCCTATTCTCGAGGGAATACATTGTGGCCATGGGAACTGTCGTAGTTACAACCGCACTGCTTTTCCAGCGGCACATATCAGGAGATGTGTGGTTCGCTGTTAGCACTGCCATAGCTGGCTCATATAACATAGTAAATGCACTATCTAAACGTGAGTACTAAATACCTGCCCTACCTCTTGCTTTTTATCGTCCTTGCGGGCGCGCTCGTCGGTGCGGGGTATCTTCTGGGTCGCAATCGCAACTTTACCACATCCAGTCCCGTCATACACCGCACTACGTTGCCCGTAAGGACTACCATTATCAGGGAGAGTCTCCCGGCTCGCATAGACACAATATACGTCCACGATGAAGCCCAAGAGGTAGCCTCGTACAGAGATGTCATCACCGAGGGCAAGGCCACCGTTGATCTTGATATAAAGTTTAACAAAAAGACGGACATATTTTCAGTTAAAACAGACATCTCCGTACTTACAGATTCCGTGTACGTAGAGAAACATGTATATCACAAGCCTAAGCCTATCCGCCCATCAGTGGCATTGGGAACCGGATTCTCTGATGAGGGGCTCAACCACGCGACCTTGGATGCTGGGCTTATCTTTGCCAACAAATACAGAATAACCGCCTTTGCCTCCACCAATAATACATACGGTGTGCGGGTTGGCGTGGACTTTTAGGAGAAATCATGCAAACAGTAAAGTACAGTATCCGTAAGCTCTTCCAAGAAGGGGGAGCTACTCGTCGTATAGGCCGCAGATCAAACCCTGCCGTCCCTCTCGAGGGAGCCTATATCCCCGTGCAACTCCCGAGTGAGTCAAAGGCGCGTGTCGCCCTTATTGAGGACGTATTCTCGGATAGCCCGGCCTTCTTTTTAGTAATGGTAAAAAGCAAAGCCTTCGGGATCGTTCCCGGGACAGCCGTGTACAATGAATCCAATAAGCTCGTCTCTGCAAGTGTAATCTGGGCAGACGGAACTCCCGGAGAGGTCGGGTATCAGTACACGGACGCAAACGGGAGTTATGTGTTCTCGGCAAGCAAAACCACGGGATCGTCGGCGGCTAAGACCGCTAAGGAAATCGTAACCAAGGATGGGTCTGGGCGCGACATTGGAGTAATTATTGGAGAAGAAAAAGGAGGAGCCGCTGTAACCCTCGTTGCGCAACCCTTGCCATTTACCGCAAAGCAGAATGATCCGGTCAGCCTAACAGAAAACACTGGGCTCCAAATGCTTACATTTTCGGATTTGACGGCAAAGGTGCAGATTATCAGCGAGGCTTATTTTGAGGTGTCGGCAGATGGTGACGCTTGGAGCTTCTTTGCTGATGTCGATCCGCATATCTCTAATAATTTCTATGTCCGAATCAAAGATACATCAATCCTTGGCGACCTGACCGGGAAGCTTCACTTCCAAGTAGAGGGAGCTCTTGCTGGAGAATGTATATTGACCGGACATGTTGGCGA
>ENA-UPXM01002223-UPXM01002223.1-activated-sludge-metagenome-genome-assembly--contig:-NODE-2223-length-23204-cov-6.623915_pt1 | contig 23204 bp, 20 predicted proteins | sample MGYA00238178_ERZ772708 | MGnify/ENA primary metagenome ERZ772708 (study PRJEB29002, sample SAMN05720212) | activated sludge metagenome | isolation source: anaerobic digester from wastewater... | reverse complement strand
CACTGTAAAATTTTATGTTAGCCATAGTTATATATTGGAAATTAAAAAACTTTGCAAAAAAACTTTGCAAAGTTAGTGATAATTTTTTAATTGAACAGAGCCAAAAAGAAACAAATCAAAAAAAACATTGTTTTTGCCTTTATATCAATGTGTTTATGCTACTTAATAGATTAAATCGTCGCCCGAAGACGGCAATACATAATCTGTCGATGTCGGCACTTGGTCATTTTGACTGTTCGAACCATTGACCGCTTTCGAACTTATAATTTCATAAGGATTGGTTTCGTCATCTTCGTTCATAAAACGCGCAAATTCGCTCTTAAACCTCAAATCGACTGTACCTATCGCACCGTTACGGTGTTTAGCGACAATGATTTGCGCTATTCCGCGCATATCTTTATGCGTAACAGGGTCTTCCGTGATTTTATAAATTTCGGGACGATGAATAAAACACACTATGTCGGCATCCTGTTCAATAGCACCCGATTCGCGCAAATCGGATAGTTGCGGCACTTTGCCATCGGCTGCGGTTCGACTTTCCACACTACGATTCAACTGTGAAAGCGCAATGATAGGAATATCCAACTCTTTAGCCAAACCTTTGAGCGACCGCGAAATGATACTTACTTCCTCCTGACGGCTGTAAAAATTCATTCCCGAAGCATTCATCAGTTGCAAGTAATCGATAAAAATAACTTTTACACCATGTTCCCTCACCAATCGCCGCGCTTTGGTACGCAATTCGAGTACCGAAAGGCTTGGCGTATCATCAATATAAATGGGAGCATCGTACAAAGCATTGATTTTATGGTCAAGTTGCTTCCATTCGTGGTGCTCCAACTGTCCGTTTTTAATTTTGTTACCCGAAATTTCGCACACATTGACTATAAGGCGATTTACCAACTGCACATTGGACATTTCCAATGAAAAAATAGCCACCGGATAACGAAAATCCACCGCCATGTTTTTTGCCATAGAAATTACCAACGCCGTTTTTCCCATCGCAGGACGTGCCGCTATCACTATCAAATCGGAATCTTGCCAGCCGGACGTAATCTTGTCCAACCTATGAAAACCGCTTTGTAATCCACTATAACCATCAGCTTGTTTGGAAGCCTCTTGAATGCGGCGTAAAGCCTCCTGAATAATTGGATTGATTTGAACAACCTCTTTCTTTACATTGCGTTGCGACACTTCGAAAAGCATTCCTTCTGCCTCTTCCATCAAATCGTCAACATCCGTTTTTTCGTCAAAAGCTTTGCTTTCTATCGATGCAGCTACACGTATCAGCTCGCGAGCCATGTATTTTTGAGCAATGATGCGAGCATGGTATTCGATGTGTGCCGCCGACGACACTTTAGAGGTCAATTCGGCTATGTAATACGGACCGCCAATTTCATCCAACACGCCCATTTTACGAAGTTCCTCAGTTACCGTATACATGTCCACAGGAGCATTTTGCACTGCCAAATTGGTAATGGCGGTGTAAATTTTACCGTGTATATCCTTGTAAAACGAAGCTGACGAAAGCAGTTCATTGACACGCGCATAGGCATCTTTTTCGAGCATCAGAGCGCCCAAAACGGACTCTTCCAAATCGAGAGCTTGCGGCGGAACCTTGCTATAATCGATAGACGGCAGCGATGTCGTTTTTTTTCCTTTATATGATTTTTTTTCTTCCATATCACAATTTTTTAGCAGTACAAAAGTAGTAGAAATAACCGTAGCAGACCTCTTTTTTAACAATTTGTTATAGAGAAGATTTCAACAAGTTTTCAAACGATTTTCAAACGCTATGCAATATACCGTGTTGGGCAAATAAAAAGGAGGACAGTTTTAAATTGTCCTCCTCCCTTAAAAATACATTATGAAAACTACTTATTAAGACCTATTATCTCAATAAGTCCAAACAAGTCTTAACTTACTGCTAATGGTTCTATTGAAACAAACGATTTGTTTTCGCGTTTTTTGCGAAAAACAACAATACCGTCAGTCAATGCAAATAGTGTATGGTCTTTGCCTATACCTACATTGTCACCGGGGTTGTGAACAGTACCGCGCTGGCGAACGATGATGTTGCCGGCTTTAGCAAATTGTCCACCAAATATTTTTACGCCAAGTCGTTTGCTTTCCGACTCGCGACCGTTTTTTGAACTACCTACTCCTTTCTTATGTGCCATTTTTTTCTAATTTTTAAGGGTTAAGCTACAATTTCATTAATTTTTATTTCTGTAAAGTTTTGACGGTGACCATTCAGTTTACGGTGCCCTTTACGACGTTTTTTGTGAAAAACAAGCACTTTATCGCCACGAACGTGCGAAACAACTTCTGCCACAACTTTGGCACCTTTTACGGTAGGAGCTCCTACAGCAATTTTGCCTTTGTTGTCAATTAACAATACATTTTCAAACTCTACTTTAGAGCCACACTCGGCTCCTTCCATGCGGTGCACAAAAATATTTTTGCCCGCTTCTACCTTGAACTGTTGACCAAGGATTTCTACAATTGCATACATTTTGTGTATCTTTTAAAATTTGATCGGGAGGCGGGATGCTAAAAACTCTTCAACAGTGCCACTTGAGTGCCTCTTTGCGAATCGGACTGCAAAAGTACAACTTTTTTTTGGGATAGCAAAACTTTTTTCAAAAAAAATCATTTTAAGTGTAACGGCTGTTTTTTAGAGCTATTTTGTACGTTTCAACCCGTCATCTGCATTCTTATTTTTGGCGGTTATACCATTTTTATTTGCCACAATAGTTGTCCATGCGACAAAAAAAGCATAACTTTGTAAACGCATCTTTTGCACAAAAATCATGAATGTAAACAAATTTCGATTACTCAATATCTTGTTTATTATAAGCCACTTGCTTGTAATTGGCGGTGCTGTCTGTTATTTATCGGATTTTCGGGGCATGTACATTTTTGGTGCAGGCGCAGTGATACTTACTATTGTGCGTTTTTTGAGCACACCGCCTTCAAGTGATTTTCGCATCCAACGCCTCAATCGTATGCAAGCCATTAGTACTATTTTACTTCTTGCCACTATCTATTTGATGTACAAGGAGTTTACTTCGTGGGGACTAACTCTCACCATAGCAGCCATTATCGATTTAGTCATTGCTTTCCGCAAACCATCATAACGAACAATTATGCAAAATACTGTTTTGTTGGGAAAAAACCTGAACGAATTGAAGGATGTGGCAAAAACTCTCGGAATGCCGACATTCACAGGCAAGCAATTGGCAGAATGGCTCTATAAAAAACGAGCAGTTTCGTTCGACGAAATGAGCAATATATCGCTCAAAAACAGGCAAATTTTGGCAGAACATTTTACTATAGGACGCACGCCGCCCATCAAAGAAGCTGTTTCGATTGACGGCACGAAAAAATATTTATTCCAAACTGCCAAAGGCACAGTTGAATCGGTATTTATTCCCGAAGATGACCGCGCCACGCTCTGCATTTCGAGCCAAGTAGGTTGCAAAATGAACTGTCTGTTCTGCATGACCGGCAAACAAGGTTTTTCAGGTAATCTTACTGCCAGCGAAATTTTGAACCAAATACTTTCCGTTCCCGATAGCGAAAAACTTACTAATTTGGTGTACATGGGCATGGGCGAGCCGATGGACAACACGCTGGAAGTGCTGCGTTCGTTAAACGTAATGACCAGTGAATGGGGATTGGCATGGAGTCCGCGCCGAATTACAGTGTCCACCATAGGATTAATTCCCGGTATGAAGCAGTTTTTGGAACATTCGGAATGCCATTTAGCTATCAGCCTGCACGAACCGTTTTCGGACGGGCGTTTACAACTGATGCCTGTAGAAAAGGCTTTTCCGATAGCCAAAGTGATAGATGAATTGAAAAAATATGATTTTGCCCACCAAAGACGGCTTTCGTTTGAATACATTGTGTTTGAAGGTATAAACGACTCACCACGTCATGCCATAGAATTGGTGCGATTACTCAAAGGAGTGCCGTGCCGCGTAAATCTTATCCGTTTCCACGCTATTCCGAACATAAAACTGAAAAGTCCAAGCACGGAAAAGATGGAAAAATTGCGCGATTACCTAACAAACAACGGTATTATTTGCACTATTCGCAAATCGCGTGGCGAAGATATTTCGGCTGCCTGCGGTATGCTATCGAGCGAACAAAAAAACATAACAATTTGAAAATCTGATATTAAAATTTAGAATTATGAAACGATTTTTTTTCATCACATTGGCGGCAGCTATGACACTACTCTACGGATGCCGCAACACGGACGTACTTTTGCCCAACTCCATCGGTTCAATATTTGAAGTACTGGTGGTTATCGACCAAAAAGATTGGAAAAGCGAAGGCGGCAAAGCGCTGTTTGATATTTTGAATGAATCCGCCCCTGCTCTGCCACAGCCGGAAGCACTTTTTAAACTGTCAAAAGTACCTCACAACGCTTTTGACCATTTGGTAAAACCGGCACGCAACATAGTTGTTGTAACGGTTGATTCGCTGCTTTACACCAAAGCAAGTATGAAATTAGCGAAAAACAAATGGGCTAAAAATCAAATGGTTGTATTCATTACCGCACCGAACAGTTCTTCACTCGCCAACTACGTAATGGCAAAAAAACGCACAATACAGCAAGCTTTTATCAATTCGGAACGCGCCAACCAAATGGACTACTACAAAGCCAACGCCAACCAAACTGCTATGAAAAAAGCTTACGAAAAATTCGGCGTGCGCATTACTCTGCCAACTGACCTGAACAAATATAAGGAAGCGGACAACTTTTTGTGGATATCGAACGGCAGCATTGATGCAAATAAAAATATCATCATTTATGCCTATCCCTACACTGACCAAAAGCAACTTACCGAAAAAGAATTGTTATCCAGACGCGACTCTGTGCTAAAAGTTAATATCCCCGGTAGCGTTGAAGGTTCATATATGGGTACCGAATACGATGTGATACCCCCGATTATGAAAGAAATTTGGGTGAACGACGCTTACTGTGCCGAAATACACGGATTGTGGAAAATGAAAAACGGCGAAGTAATGGGAGGCCCGTTCGTTAGCCACTCACGCGTGGACGAACTCGGCAGCCGCATTATTACTGTAGAAGGCTTTGTGTTTGCTCCCGGACGTGACAAACTCAACAATATTCGCCAAATGGAAGCCATGGTCTATTCGCTCCGTTTGCCGCAAGAAATTAACGAAATTACCGTTACTGCCAAAGCTAACACGCGTAAATAAAAAACGAGTTTAAAAAAACAACATTAATATGGAAAAACTTTTAAAAATAGGCATCACACAAGGCGACATCAACGGTGTCGGCTACGAAATAATTTTAAAAACATTAGCAGATAATCGCATTCTCGAAAACGCTGTTTTCATTATCTACGGCTCGTCGAAAGTGGCGGCATTCTACAAAAAGCAGTTGGAAATGGACAATCTGAACTTTAACATTGTGCGCAAAGCCGAAGAAGCCAATCCGCGCCGCATTAACATTATCAACTGCTGTAATGACGAAATAAAAGTAGAAATGGGAGTTCCTACCAAAGAAGCCGGTGAAGCCGCTTTCAAAGCTTTGGAAGCCGCCACCGACGACCTCAAAAACGGTATTATCGACGGCATAGTAACCGCTCCTATCAACAAAGCCACCATACAATCGGAACGGTTCAATTTCAACGGTCACACGGAGTACCTTCAAAGTAAATTCGACCAAAACGAATCGCTGATGCTCCTCGTAAGTGACAGATTGAAAGTGGCTTTGGCTACCAACCACGAACCCATCAATGCCGTGGCAGGATTATTGACAGAAGAACTTCTGCTTAAAAAATTGACCTTGCTAAAAAAATCGCTCCAACGCGACTTTATAATACGTCAACCGCGCATAGCCGTTTTGGCATTGAATCCGCACGCAGGAGATGACGGGCTGATAGGGAAAGAAGAAATCAACATCATTGCACCTGCTGTAAAAAAAGCCAACGAAGAAGGCATTATTTGCGTGGGTCCACTGGCTGCCGATGGATTTTGGGGTTCGAGCGAATTGACCCATTACGATGCAGTTTTGGCAATGTACCACGACCAAGGACTTGCACCTTTCAAAGCAATAGCCATGAACACCGGCGTGAATTTTACAGTCGGTTTGCCCATTGTGAGAACATCGCCCGACCACGGCACCGCCTACAACATTGCAGGTAAAAATTTGGCAAACGAAAACTCGTTCCGACAAGCTGTTTTTGCGGTATTCGACATCGTAAAAAATCGGAATTTATATGACGAAATCAACGAAAATCCATTGCAAATCAACGAAAAAAATTAGAAACAAATTGTTGATAAATTACTTTTCTCATTCTTAAAAAAAAATGTAACTTTGCAAAGTCGAAAAATAGAGGCAAAAATAACGACCGATTTTCGCAAATCATGCACATTTTCAGAAAAAAATTTTTCATACATCTAAAACATTGCCGAAACATTTACGCAGTGAAAGGTTTACTGCCTCAAAAAGGAACAAAGACAATAAATTAATAACAAGCTGTTTGTGCGCCGTAAAAGCGACAAACAGCTTTTTTAATAGTTCAAAAATATACCACAATGACACCACAAGTAAGTATTATCATGGGCAGCGTAAGCGATCTTCCAATAATGGAAAAAGCAGCGCAAACGCTCGACGAATTCCACATTCCGTTTGAAATGCACGCCTTATCGGCGCACCGCACACCGTCCGAAGTAGAGACGTTTGCTCGCGAAGCTGCCTCACGCGGCATAAAAGTCATCATAGCAGCAGCCGGAATGGCGGCAGCTTTACCCGGAGTTATCGCAGCAAACACCACTTTGCCCGTTATCGGCGTTCCCATCAACGCTTCATTTGATGGTATGGATGCACTTTTGGCTATCGTTCAGATGCCTCCCGGCATTCCTGTTGCTACCGTAGCCGTAAACGGTGCAATGAACGCCGCCATTTTGGCAGTGCAAATATTAGCAGTGGGCGACACACAAATAACCGACAAATTAACAATTTACAAAAAAAACCTCAAAACTAAAATTGTAGAAGCCGATGCCAAACTCGGCACAATAAAGTACACATACAAAACAAATTGATTGACAATATGAACTATAGAATTTTTGTAGAAAAACGACCTGAATTTCAAGTAGAAGCGAAAAGTTTGCGCAATGAGTTGAACAATAATCTTAATCTGAAAATCAGCACATTGCGACTAATAAACGTGTACGACCTGTTTGGTTTTACAGAGGATTTGCTTAAAAAAAGCCGTTTTCAAGTTTTCGGTGACATTGTAACCGATACTGTGAGCGACGCCATTGACTTGACTGCAAAAAAATATGTGGCTGTAGAATATTTGCCCGGGCAATTTGACCAACGCGCATCGACAGCTGTCGATTGCGTAAAGCTCATTGACCCCACTGCCGAAATTCGTATAAAAAGTTCTAAATTACTGATATTCGACGACAATATTTCCGATTCCGATATCGAAAAAATAAAAAAATACCTTATTAACACAATAGAGAGCCGCGAAAAAGATTTGACGACCCTTTGCGACAACGAACAAGCCGACTCAAAACCCGTAACCGTACTTAACGGTTTTATACAGATGCAAGACAACGAAAGGGAAAAATTTTGCGAAGAAATGGGACTTGCTATGAATGTTGACGACCTGCAATGCGTCATAGACTACTTCAAAGCTGAAGGACGTGACCCCATTGAAACGGAATTGCGCATTCTCGACACCTATTGGAGCGACCATTGCCGTCACACCACTTTCACCACCATTTTAGAAGAAATCACCATTAACGAATCGTTCATAAAATCGAATCTTGAAGAGTCGCTTGAACTCTACAAAAAAATGCGACACGAACTTAACTGTACGCACAAAGATATTTGCTTAATGGACATAGCGACCATTGGCGCACGCTACCTGCGCAAAAACGGCTATTTGGACGATTTGGAAGTGAGCGAAGAAAACAATGCTTGCAGCATTTTTGTAAACGTTGATGTGGACGGAAAAACGGAAAAATGGCTCTTGCAATTTAAAAACGAGACACACAACCACCCCACCGAAATAGAACCTTTTGGCGGTGCTGCTACTTGTTTGGGCGGTGCCATACGCGACCCGCTTTCGGGACGCAGCTACGTTTATCAAGCGATGCGTGTAACCGGCGCAGGAAACATTTACGCACCAATGGAAGACACTCTCGAAGGTAAACTGCCGCAACGCATCATTTCGACTAAAGCCGCCCACGGTTATTCCAGCTACGGGAACCAAATAGGATTAGCCACTACTCATGTACGCGAAATCTATCACAAAGATTATTTAGCAAAACGCCTTGAAGTGGGTGCCGTTGTGGGCGCAGTAAAAGCCGACCATGTTCGTCGCGAAACTCCCGCACCGGGCGATATCGTACTGCTGATAGGAGGACGCACAGGTCGTGACGGAATTGGTGGTGCCACAGGTTCATCAAAAGAACACAACTTGCAATCGCTTGAAACGTGCAGCAGCGAAGTGCAAAAAGGTAATGCCCCCGAAGAACGCAAATTAGAACGTTTTTTCCGCAGACCTGAAGTAACTCGACTAATTAAAAAATCGAACGATTTCGGTGCAGGCGGCGTTAGTGTCGCTATTGGCGAATTAGCCGATGGATTAGACATCTATTTGGACAGAATTTTAACAAAATACAGCGGACTTAATTCAACCGAACTTGCCATCAGCGAATCGCAAGAACGTATGTCTGTAGTCATTGAAGCCGCCAATCGTGCCGAATTTGAAAGCTATTGTCATAGCGAAAACATTGAAGTGGTACACATTGCCGACATTACAGATACGCAACGGATGCGTATGTTCAACAAAGGACGCAAAGTGGCTGATTTATCGCGCGCTTTCATCGACAGTGCAGGCGCAAAACACTACGCCAAAGCAACCATTGCAACTGTAGAAGAAACCAATCCTTTTCTCCGTAAAGTAGAAGGCGCAACGCTTTACGACAAAATGGTAACCAATTTAAGCGACGACAACGTAGTGTCGCAAAAAGGTCTTATCGAACATTTCGACTCCACCATCGGTGCAAGCACCGTGCTGATGCCCTTTGGTGGCAAAACACAAAACTCCGAAACTCAAGTAAGCGTACAAAAATTACCGGTTTTACACGGTAACACCAATTGCGCTTCCATCATGGCTTTCGGTTACAATCCGTTCATCACTTCGTGGAGTCCTTATCACGGCGCAGCTTACGCCGTAGTAGAAGCCTGTGCCAAAGTAGTAGCTGCCGGAGCGCGATTCGATAAAATGCGTTTCTCGTACCAAGAATATTTTGAACGTTTGCAAACGGCGGAATCGTGGGGAAAACCCTTGAGCGCACTTTTGGGCGCATTGGAGATGCAAGAAGCGTTAAAACTGCCTTCTATCGGCGGAAAAGACTCCATGAGCGGCACTTTTCAAAACATCAACGTACCACCTATGCTTATGGCTTTCGGCATCACTACAGTAGATGCCAACAATGTCATCAGTACCGATTTGAAAGCAAGCGGAAATCACCTCTATCTCATCCGCCACACACCTCTGCGCAACTATATGCCGAACACAGAACAATTGAAGAAAAACTTCAATTTTGTCAGCGAAAACATTGAAAATAAAAAAATTCTATCAGCCTACGCCATCGGTTTCGGAGGTATCAGCGAAGCTATTTCAAAAATGGCATTCGGTAACGAAATAGGCGTTGACATCAATTTAAACGAAGCCGACCTTTTCAACTACAATTACGGCTCAATTTTGGTAGAAAGCACGCAAAAACTGGACTATGCAGACGCCGAATTTATCGGCACGACAATAGCTAAACCTGTTATAACCATTAACGGTGAAACAATGGATTTGAAAAAACTGTGGATTGCCAACACAGAAAAATTTCGAAGCGTCTATCCCGACAAAGGAGAAAACAACGCTACTGTAATGCATTATACACCTGAAAAACGAACATTCACTTACAAAGGCGAACGCGTAGAAAATCCAATTGCTTATTTGCCGGTATTTCCGGGTACCAACTGCGATTATGACACCGCAAGAGCATTCCGCAAAGCAGGTGCAAAAGTAGTTCACAGTGTTTTCCGCAATCTTAGCGGCGAAGACATTTTAGCTTCTATTGCTGAAATGAAAGCAAACATTTCTCGCTGCCATATTTTTGTACTTTGTGGCGGTTTTTCGGCAGGCGACGAGCCTGACGGCAGTGGAAAATTTATTTGTAACGTGTTACAAAACAAAGAGATAACCAACGAAATTCATCAACTTATCAACCGTGGCGGTCTCATTCTTGGCATTTGCAACGGTTTTCAAGCTTTGGTAAAATCGGGACTTCTTCCCTACGGTCGTTTGGGTTGCGTTACGCAAGAGTCGCCCACTCTGTTCCGCAACGACATCAACCGTCACATTTCGCAAATGGTAACAACACGTGTCGCTTCAACCAACTCGCCTTGGCTGGAAAGTTTCAACATCGGCGACCTGCACACCATAGCCATGAGTCACGGCGAAGGAAAATTTGTTATCAACCCACAGTTAGCCAAAGAATTATTTGAAAATGGTCAAGTGGCATTCCAATACGTTGATTTGCAAGGCGAAATTACTGTCGAATCGCCCTACAATCCCAACGGTTCCAACTACGCTATTGAAGGCATCATCAGCAAAAATGGTCAAATACTTGGTAAAATGGGACACAGCGAACGCTACGAAGAAAATCTCTTCAAAAATATCAGCGGCAATAAGCACCAAGATATTTTTAAAAACGCTGTCAATTATTTCAGACACAACAAATTATAAAATAACAAATTATGCAAACATTAACGGCAACAAACTTCAAGTTTCCGCAACAGACAAAAGTTTATAACGGCAAAGTTCGCGATGTCTATTTTGTAGGCGATAAAATAGTGATGGTAGCGACTGACCGAATTTCGGCATTCGACGTTATTTTACCAAAAGGTATTCCCTATAAAGGTCAAATACTCAATCAAATAGCATCGATTTTTTTAGATGCCACTGCCGATATTTGCCCAAATTGGAAATTGGCTTCGCCCGACCCGATGGTTACTATCGGCGTGGTCTGCAAAGGCTTTCCGGTAGAAATGATTGTACGCGGCTACTTGTGCGGAAGCGCATGGCGTGCCTATAAAAGCGGTGTGCGCAAAATTTGCGGCGTGAAATTGCCCGACGGTATGCGTGAAAATCAAAAATTTCCCACGCCCATTATCACACCTACTACTAAAGCCGAAATTGGCGAACACGACGAAGATATTTCCAAAGACGAAATCATTGCCAAAGGATTGGTTTCGGCTGAAGAATACGCCATTTTGGAACGTTACACGCTCGCCCTATTCCAACGCGGAACAGAAATTGCCGCTCAACGGGGACTTATTCTTGTAGATACAAAATACGAATTCGGTACCCACAACGGCACCATCTACTTGATGGACGAAATACACACCCCCGATTCGAGCCGCTACTTCTACGCCGAAGGCTACGAAGAACGCTTTGCAAAAGGCGAACCGCAAAAGCAACTCTCTAAAGAATTTGTGCGCGAATGGCTGATGAGCAACGGATTTCAAGGAAGAGAAGGAGAACAAGTTCCGGAAATGACTGACGAAATAGTAGAAGGCATCAGTACCCGCTACATAGAATTGTTTGAGCAGATAACCGGCGAAAAATTCCAAAAAACCGACACTAAACAACTTGAACAACGCATTGAACAGAATATTCTCAATTTTTTAAAATCAAATAACTAATTCCATGGCAGTAAGTTACGAAAAGGCAGGAGTGAACCTCGAAGCGGGCTACGAAGTGGTGCGCCGCATCAAAAAACATGTCGCCTCTACAACACGTATAGGAGTGATGGGCAATATTGGTACATTCGGCGGAATGTTCGACCTCTCTGCACTCAACATCAAAGAGCCGGTGCTCGTGAGCGGTACCGACGGCGTAGGCACTAAACTCAAATTGGCGTTTGCAATGGACAAACATGACACCATAGGCATCGATGCGGTGGCTATGTGCGTTAACGATGTTTTGGCGCAAGGAGCCGAACCGCTCTACTTTTTGGACTACGTGGCTATTGGCAAAAACGACCCTGTAAAAATTGAGCAAATTGTTGCCGGTGTAGCCGAAGGCTGCCGTCAGGCAGGCTGCGCACTTATTGGCGGCGAAACAGCCGAAATGCCCGGAATGTACGAAAACGGTGAATACGACATTGCCGGATTTACTTGTGGCGTGGTGGAAAAATCGCAAATAATTGACGGCTCAAAAGTAAAAGTCGGCGACCTGCTTATCGGCATTGCTTCATCGGGCGTGCATTCCAACGGTTTCAGTTTGGTACGCAAAATTTTCAGCGATGCCCGCCTCGACCTATTTACCCGATACACCGACCTTGACACCGAAAAAACGCTTGGCGAAGTGGCACTCACTCCTACAAAAATTTACATAAAACCTGTATTGGACGTGGTGCGCAATTGCGATGTTCACGGCATAGCGCACATTACCGGCGGTGGCTTCGACGAAAACATTCCACGCATACTGAAAGAAGGACAAGGTGCTGAAATAGAAAAAGGTAGTTGGGAAATTTTGCCGATTTTCCGCTTTTTGGAACAACACGGAAAAATTCCTCACCGCGAAATGTTCAACATTTTCAATATGGGAATTGGAATGGTGATGGCTTTAGATGCCGACGAAGCCGAAAAAGCCATCGCAATTTTGACCAAACACGGCGAAAAAGCAACCGTAATCGGCAAAGTAACCGACCAAACGGGTGTGGTCATAAAGTAAACAAACGATGAACAAAAAAACCAACATCGCCGTTTTCGCCTCCGGCAATGGCAGTAACTTTGAAGCTTTGGTGCAAGCCTGCAAAAACGGCACCATTGCTGCCGACATACGCATTTTGGTGTGCGACCAACCGAATGCCTACTGCATAGAACGGGCAAAAAACCACAATGTGCCTGTTTTTGCTTTCAAAGCGAAAGAGTTTACCGACAAAGCGCACTACGAAACGGAAATTTGCCGTATTTTAAAAACTTACGACATTGAATTGATTTGTTTAGCGGGCTATATGCGCATTGTCGGGCACACGCTGCTGCAAGCCTACGACGGTAAAATACTTAACATACACCCTGCTCTGCTTCCCGCTTTCAAAGGCGCACACGCTATTGACGATGCGTTTCGTTTCGGTGTGAAAGTGTTCGGCGTAACCGTTCATCTCATTGATGACACCATCGACGGTGGCACTATTGTAGCACAGCGCGCATTTGAATATTACGGAAACGACCGCAACGAAGTAGAAGCCAAACTCCACGAAATAGAACATCAACTCTATCCCGAAGCAATAAACATAATTCTAAAAACACAAAAAAAAATAATTCATAATGAGAGCATTAGTATCTGTTAGCAACAAAACCGGATTGGTAGAATTTGTAAAAAACCTCAAAGCACTCGGCTGGGACATTATCGCCACCGGTGGCACTATGAAACTGCTGCAAGAGAGCGGCATACAAGTTATTAATATCAGTGAAGTAACGGGATTTTCCGAAATTTGCGACGGGCGTGTAAAAACATTGCATCCCAAAGTACACGGCGGACTTTTGGCGCGCCGCGACAATCCCGACCACCTCAAAGCATTGAAAGACAACGGCATCGAATTTATCGATATGGTTTGCGTTAATCTCTATCCGTTTGGCGAAACCATTGCCAAACCCGACGTTACGATAGAAGATGCCATTGAACAGATTGATATTGGCGGACCATCGATGCTACGCAGCGCTGCGAAAAACTATGCGGACGTTACCGTAGTGTGCAATCCTGCCGACTATCCGAAAATTATCGACGAAATCAGAACCAACGGCAACACCACGCTCGAAACGCGCTTAAAATTGAGTGCAAAAGCCTACACGCACACCGCCGAATACGATATGTGCATCGCCACTTTTATGCGTGAAAAAGCACACCTCAACGAAAAATTGTTCCTCGAATTTGACTTAGCACAAGGACTTCGCTATGGCGAAAATCCTCACCAATCGGCAAAATTCTACCGCCAAAAAGAACATGTTCCCTATTCACTCGCCTTTGCCAAACAATTGCACGGTAAAGAGATGAGTTACAACAACATACAAGACGCCAACGCCGCACTGAACATTGTAAAAGAATTTGATGCACCGTTTTGCGTGGGACTGAAACACATGAATCCCTGCGGAGCAGCCATCGGCACCGACATTGTGGACGCTTGGACAAAAACCTACGAAGCTGATAAAGTGAGTATTTTCGGCGGTATTGTGGCTACTAATCAAGAAGTTACCAAAGAAGCTGCCGAACTGATGAAACCCATTTTTCTGGAAATTATCATGGCGCCCAAATTCTCACCCGAAGCATTGGAAATCCTTCAAACGAAGAAAAATTTGCGCCTTTTGGAAGTTGAGATGCGCAAAACCGACGACAAACCGATGCAATACGTTAGCGTAAACGGCGGTCTGTTGGTGCAAAACACAGATGTGGAAATGGCAGAACTTTCGTCAGCTATGTGCGTTACCAAAACAGCACCTACGGAAGCACAATTGACCGACATGGAATTCGGACTGCGCATTGTGAAACACGTAAAATCGAACGCTATTGTGGTAGTGAAAAACGGTCAAACGCTCGGTGTAGGCGCAGGACAAATGAACCGCATCGGCTCTGCCGAATTGGCACTTAACGCTGCACATGCCAACGGTGTAAAAAGCGGATTGGTAATGGCTTCCGACGCTTTTTTCCCGTTCGACGACTGTGTAACATTGGCGCACACAATGGGCGTTGATGCTATTGTACAACCCGGCGGCAGCGTGCGAGACGAAGATTCCATAAAAAAAGCCGACGAATACGGCATCACCATGCTATTTAGTGGAAAACGTCACTTTAAACACTAAAAATAGCCGTCATTTTGTCGTAACCTGTTTGGCGCAAGTTTGCTTACCCTTTGGACGTAATTTTCAATGTGCCAAGTGTTATTGGGATTTGGATTTTAAAGTTTAAAACTTAATAAGAAATAATTAAAAAATGAAAGTACTGGTTATAGGCGGAGGCGGTCGCGAACACGCCATTATTGATGCTATCAGCAAATCGAAACAGGTAACTAAAATCTACGCCGCACCCGGCAATGCCGGCATTGCACAACTGGCTGAATGCTTGCCAATAAAAGATACCGATGTGGACACTTTGGTAACATTCGCCTACAATCACGCTATCGACCTTACGGTAGTTGGTCCCGAATTGGCATTGGCAGCAGGCATTGTCGATGCTTTTGAAGCGCACGGGCTGAGAATTTTCGGTCCTACCAAAGCGGCTACACAAATAGAATCCAGCAAGCAATTTGCTAAAGATTTGATGAAGAAATACGACATTCCTACAGCCGATTACAAAGTTTTTTCCGACTATTCATCGGCGTGGGAATATGTGCAAACAAGCCCGATGCCCGTAGTGCTGAAATACGACGGATTGGCAGCCGGAAAAGGCGTTGTCATAGCCGAAAATCTGGACGAAGCCAATAGCGCACTCAAAGATATGTTGCAAAACGATAAATTCGGACATGGACAAGTGGTAATTGAAGAGTTTATGACCGGTCCCGAATTTTCGTTCATGTGTTTCGTGAGTGGCGACAAAGTTTATCCAATGGTTTTATCGCAAGACCACAAACGCGCTTTCGATGGCGACAAAGGTCCCAATACAGGCGGCATGGGAGCCTATTCGCCACTGCCGTTCATTACAAAAGCCGACGAAGAATTTGCCTTGCAAAAAATTATGCTTCCCACGGCAAAAGCCATGATAGCCGAAGGTTGTCCGTTTAAAGGCGTACTCTATGGCGGACTGATGAAAACCCCTAACGGCATTAAAGTTGTGGAATTTAACGCCCGCTTTGGCGACCCCGAAACAGAAGTGGTACTCCCACGCCTTACCGCCGACATTGTGGATATTTTCACCGCTATTATCGACGGCACCACGCCTGTACTGACTTGGGACAAACGCGCCGCTATCGGCATTGTTCTTGCTTCAAAAGGCTATCCGAATAATTACGAAAAAGGCTTTGAAATAAAAAATCTCGACCGTGTCGATACTACTGTTTATCACATGGGCACCAAACGGGAAAACGACAAAATAATAACCAATGGCGGACGCGTGCTGTTCGTTACCGCACTTGCCGACACATTAAAAGAAGCGCGCGAAAAAGCCAATGCCGAAGTCGCCAAAATCGATTGCGAAAATCTTTTCTACCGAACCGACATCGGTTGGCAGGCTACATAACTAATAAAAGGCGACCTTTAAAAGTCGCCTTTTTTGCACAAAAATAGTTGCAACTTAAAATTTGGTAGTTACCCGTTTTTTTATTACTTTTCGGAAAAATTAAAACACCCTTAAAAATGAGCAGAGAAATTATCCTTATCAACATTTCCGGCGAAGACAAACCGGGCGTAATGTCTTCTATAACAAATATTTTAGGCAGATACGATGCAACTATACTCGACATCGGACAAGCCGACATTCACCACACGCTTTCGTTAGGTATTTTGTTCAAAATTGACAGCGAATTACATTCCGGAGCTATTTTAAAGGATATTCTTTTCAAATGCTCAGAATTGGGCGTTACGGTAAAATTTACTCCCGTTTCGGAAGAAAATTACAACAGTTGGGTGGGACGACAAGGCAAAAGTCGCTACATTGTTACCATTCTCGGCAAAGTCATCACCGCTCGACAAATTTCGCTGCTCACAAAAGCTATTTCCGACCAAAACCTAAATATCGATTCCATAAAACGACTCACAGGACGACCGCCACTGGACGTTGACAACTTGGAAGACCTCCGTTCGTGCATCGAATTTTCAGTGCGCGGCACACTTGCCGACAAAAACAAACTTTCCGATGAGTTTCTGCGTATTTCGGCACACGAAGGCATTGACATTTCTTTCCAACGCGACGATATGTACCGCCGCAACCGCCGCCTCATCTGTTTCGATATGGACTCTACGCTTATTAAAACGGAAGTGATTGACGAACTTGCCGAACGCGCCGGCGTGGGCAAACAAGTGAAAGCCATTACCGAATCGGCTATGCGTGGCGAAATTGATTTTTCGGAAAGTTTCAAACAGCGCGTGGCGTTGCTCAAAGGTCTCGACGAATCCGTTATGGCAGAAATTGCCGAAAATCTGCCCATAATGGACGGAGCGGACAAACTGATGTCTATTCTGAAAAAATGCGGGGTTAAAACCGCCATTCTCTCCGGCGGATTTACCTACTTTGGCAAATATTTGCAAAAACGGTTCGATGTGGACTACGTTTACGCCAACGAATTGGAGATAGAAAACGGCAAACTCACCGGTCGCCACCTCGGCGATATTGTGGACGGCAAACGCAAAGCCGAACTATTGCGGCTCATTGCTCAAGTGGAAAAAATTGATTTAGAGCAGGTTATCGCCGTAGGAGACGGTGCCAATGATTTGCCAATGCTCAATTTGGCAGGTTTGGGCATCGCTTTCCACGCCAAACCGAAAGTAAAAGCCAACGCGCAGCAATCCATCTCTACCATCGGACTTGACGGCATTCTCTATTTCCTCGGCTTTAGAGATGTACATCTCGATTCGTTCGACGAAAAGAACTAAAACTGCCACACAACAACGGAAAAACGCATCGAAATTCATCATTTATCGGTGTATTTTCGGCAAGCAAAATCGGTGTCGGAAATCGACATCGAAATTTGCCGTTTTTAGTAAATCATAAATTTGTATAATTCAAGAAATTAATCTACCTTTGCAGGCGATTTTTACTCAACATAATGTCTAACCCATTTATTAAAAAAACAAACTAAAAAAATGGAAGAATTTAAAGAACAAAACGTTGAACAACAACAAGAACAAGAAGTTCAAGAAGTTGAACAACAAGCTCAAAACGTTGAACAACCCAAAGAAGAAAAAGTGGAAGCTGTAGCTCAACCTGCAGACGATTTCGATTGGGATGGTTACGCCAAAGGCGAATCTATCAGCGAAGAAGAGAAAAACAAACTAACCGACCTGTACGAAAAAACATTGAGTCAGGTCAAAGACAAAGAAGTGGTGGACGGTACCATCATCTCTATGAACAAACGCGAAGTTGTCGTAAACATCGGTTTCAAATCGGACGGCATCATCCCGATGAGCGAATTCCGCTACAATCCTGATTTGAAAGTAGGCGACACAGTAGAAGTGTTTGTTGAAAACCAAGAAGACAAAAAAGGACAACTCATCCTGTCGCACAAACAAGCTCGCACCACACGCTCTTGGGAACGTGTTAACGAAGCACTTGACAACGATGAAATTATCAAGGGTTTCATAAAATGTCGCACCAAAGGCGGTATGATTGTGGACGTATTCGGCATTGAAGCTTTCTTGCCGGGTTCGCAAATAGACGTGAAACCTATCCGCGACTACGATGTATTCGTAGGCAAAACCATGGAATTCAAAGTCGTAAAAATCAACCAAGAATTCAAAAACGTTGTTGTTTCGCACAAAGTTCTTATCGAAGCTGAACTCGAACAACAGAAAAAAGAAATCATTAGCAGACTTGAAAAAGGTCAAGTACTCGAAGGCGTGGTTAAAAACATCACCAGCTATGGCGTATTCATCGACCTTGGCGGCGTAGACGGACTTATCCACATCACCGACCTAAGCTGGGGACGCGTTAATCATCCCGAAGAAATCGTTCAACTCGACCAAAAAATCAATGTGGTTATCCTCGATTTCGACGACGAAAAGAAACGTATAGCCCTCGGTTTGAAACAATTGACGCCCCACCCATGGGACGCTTTAGACCCAGACCTCAAAGTAGGCGACAAAGTAAAAGGAAAAGTTGTTGTGATGGCAGACTACGGCGCATTTATCGAAATTATTCCCAGCGTAGAAGGACTTATCCACGTATCGGAAATGAGCTGGAGCCAACACCTCCGCAGTGCTCAAGACTTTTTGAAAGTCGGCGACGAAGTGAAAGCTGTTATTCTGACGCTCGACCGCGAAGAACGCAAAATGTCGCTCGGTATGAAACAACTCAAAGCCGATCCTTGGGAAAGCATCGATACAAAATATGCTATCGGTTCTCAACACACAGCCAAAGTACGCAATTTCACCAACTTTGGTGTATTCGTTGAAATTGAAGAAGGCATAGACGGTCTTATCCACATCAGCGACTTGAGTTGGACGAAAAAAATCAAACATCCTTCCGAATTTACACAAATCGGTTCTGAAATCGGAGTTGTTGTTTTGGAAATAGACAAAGACAACCGCCGTTTGAGTCTCGGTCACAAACAGTTGGAAGAAAATCCTTGGGACGTGTTTGAAACCATTTTCACACCGGACAGCATACAGGAAGGCACTATCATCGAAATGCTCGACAAAGGCGCTGTTATTGCATTGCCCTACGGCGTAGAAGGATTTGCCACTCCGAAACATTTGGTGAAAGAAGACGGCACCACAGCCAAATTGGACGAAAAATTACAATTCAAAGTTATTGAATTTAATAAAGACGCTAAACGTATCATTCTATCGCACAGCCGCATTTTCGAAGATGCTCAAAAGAGCGCAGAAGAAAGTGCAGCCGAAGCCGCTCCCAAGAAAGCTAAAAAGGCTAAAAAGGAAGAAGCTCCCGTGATGGAAAAAACTACGTTGGGCGATATTGACGTTTTGTCGGACTTAAAAGACCAATTGGTAGCCCAAGCAACCGAAAAGTTGAAAGCGCAAGAAGCAGAAAAGAAAGCTGCTGCAAAAGCGAAAGAAACTGAAAAGAAACCGGCAAAAAAAGTAGCGAAAAAAGCGGAAGAAGAAACCGAAGAAAAAGAAGAAAAGAAACCGGTAAAGAAACCGGTAAAGAAAGCTACAAAGAAAGCTGAAGAAAAAGCTGACGAAAAGAAAGCTGCTGCAAAAAAAACTACTGCAAAGAAAGCTGAAGTAAAGAAAGCCGACGAAAAAGAAGAAAAGAAAACAAAAAAGGCTGACGAAAAAAAGACTGAAGCAAAAAAAGCAGAGAAAAAATCAGCGAAAAAAAGTGACGAGAAAAAATAACCCTTAACCGGATTATTTCATAAGGAGCTGCAAATCGTAATTTGTAGCTCCTTTTTTATTTCTGATTTAGGAAATAAAGAAAAAACAAAATTTTTGCTACGAAAAATTTTGCAGTTTGAGGTTATTGAAGTACATTTGCGAAACTAATAATGCGAAACCAATTAAAAACTCAATTCGATGATGTCCGATTCGATTATTATCATTCCCACTTACAACGAAAAAGAAAATATCGAAAAAATTATTCGCGCTATTTTCGCATTGCCAAAGGCGTTCCACATTCTTATTGTTGACGACGGTTCGCCTGACGGCACCGCCAAAATCGTCAAACAACTGCAAAAAGAATTCCCCAAGGCACTCCATTTGATAGAGCGTACCGGAAAATTGGGTTTGGGAACTGCCTACATTGCAGGCTTCAAATGGGTTTTGGAATACGACTACAACTATATTTTTGAAATGGACGCCGATTTCTCGCATCCGGTGCCCAAACTAATGGAACTCTACGCTGCTTGCGCCGAAAAAGGTTTTGATGTGGCAATAGGTTCACGCTATGTAGGTAATGTGGTCAATGTAGTAAATTGGCCTATGGGCAGAGTACTTATGTCGCACTACGCTTCAAAATATGTGCGCTTTATTACAGGTTTGAAAATAACCGACACCACCGCCGGTTTTGTATGTTACCGCCGCGAAGTGTTGAAAACCATCGACTTCGACAAAATTCGTTTCAAAGGCTACGCTTTCCAAATAGAGATGAAATTTACCGCCCACAAATGTGGGTTTAAACTCACCGAAGTGCCCATCGTCTTTGTAAACCGTGCCGAAGGTACCAGCAAAATGAGCGGAGGCATCTTTAGCGAAGCACTCTTTGGTGTAATACGCCTCAAAATAGGCAGTTGGTTTCGCACCTATCCGCAAAAACGTTACTGACACACACTACAATTATTGAGTGGTAAATATCCGTAAATCAGATATTTATCACTCTTTTTTATATAACTAACAGTATAAAATTTTCACATTTAAAACTATCAATGACAACCCTTGAACAAATAAAATCGCTTAACGAACGTGTCGATGCACTCCGTAATTACCTCGATATTGAAGGAAAAACCATTCAATTGGAAGAAGAAGAGTTGAAAACACAAGTACCCGATTTTTGGCAAGACCAAAAACGCGCCGAGTCGCAAATGAAAAAAGTCAAAAGCTTAAAAGGCTGGATAGAAGCGTTCGATGCCGTACAAAACGCCGCTGACGAGCTGACATTAGCCGCCGAATTTTTCAAAGAAGAAACCATCACTGAAAAAGAGTTGGATGCCGCCTACGAAAAAGCGATGGAAATGACGGAAACATTAGAAATGAAAAATATGCTCCGCTTGGAAGAAGACAAATTGGGCGCAGTAATAAAAATTGTAGCCGGAGCAGGCGGTACCGAAGCACAAGATTGGGCAGAAATGTTGATGCGCATGTATTTGCGTTGGTGCGAAAAAGAGGGCTATAAAGCTGAAATATCGAGCATTTTAGACGGTGACGAAGCCGGTATAAAGAGCGTAACCATAAAAGTGGAAGGTGACTATGCTTACGGCTACCTCAAAAGCGAAAACGGCGTACACCGCTTGGTTCGCGTATCGCCCTACAACGCACAAGGCAAACGTATGACTTCGTTCACTTCCGTTTTTGTCGTGCCTCTCATTGACGATACCATCGAAATTGATATCAATCCAGCCAATCTCACATGGGACACTTTTCGCTCAGGTGGCGCAGGCGGACAGAACGTTAACAAAGTAGAATCGGGCGTGCGACTTCACTACACTTTCAAAAATCCCATAACCGACGAGATGGACGAAATTGTGATAGAAAACACCGAAAGTCGTGACCAGCCGAAAAACAAGGAAAATGCCATACGATTGCTAAAATCACAACTGTACGAATTGGAACTGGAAAAACGCCGACAGGAAACCGCAAAAATAGAAGCCGGAAAGAAAAAAATAGAATGGGGTTCGCAAATTCGCTCATACGTGTTCGACGACCGCCGAGTGAAAGACCATCGCACCGATTACCAAACCTCGAACGTGAATGCCGTAATGGACGGCGAAATTGACGAATTCATAAAAACCTACCTGATGCAGTTCGGTGGACAAGACAACTAATGTTCCTACTTGCAAATAAACTGAATTAAACCAAAATAGATGCGCAACAAAATCCTTTTCATCGTCAATCCCAAATCGGGAACGTTGAAAAAAACCAACTGGATAGCAATGGCTACCAAAATGTTGGCGCAAGAGTTTGATTTGGAATTTCAGTACACCACCTACCGCGGACACGCCTGCGAATTGGCGCAACACGCTGTCAGTGAAGGAATTCCTATCATTGCAGCTGTTGGTGGAGACGGTACCGTCAATGAGATTGCAAGTGCATTGGTACATACCGACACTGCTTTAGCCATTCTGCCACTTGGATCAGGCAACGGATTGGCACGTGATTTAGGAATTTCCACCCTACTCCCGTTCAGTGCAGTAGAAGCCATCAAACATGGCAAAACTATGCAAATTGATTACGGGCGAGCCAACGGAGTACCTTTTTTCTGCACCTGCGGAATTGGATTCGACGCACATATAAGTCAATTGTTTGCCACCAATAAAAAACGTGGTTTTTGGAACTATCTCTACCTTTGCATTCGCGAATATTTCCGCTACACCCCAACAAAATGTACTCTTGAATATGAAGGCAAAAAGGTAACAAAAAAAGCCTTTGTCATCAACTGCGCCAATATTCACCAATTTGGATACAACGCCTACATTGCACCACATGCCGATTTTACAGACGGGCGGTTGAACATTACAATTGTCAAACCATTTGGTTTTATTGGTGCCATACGTTTGTCTGTTAGTCTGTTTTTAAAACAGATAGACAAAATAAAATACACAGAAACATTTGACTGTGAGCGCATTACATTTCATTTACCACCAAAGACTCCTTTTCACTGTGATGGCGATGCCATTCCGATGCCAAGCATGGTTACAGTAGAAGCCATCAAACAGGACTTGAAAGTTATCATTCCATAAACCAACAAAAAAAATGCGCTGAAATTCAACGCATTTTTTTATTGATTTGAAGAAGTTGTTTATTTCACAAC